>OIYR01000230.1_pt1 | contig 32790 bp, 26 predicted proteins | sample 1588221 | NCBI WGS metagenome assembly OIYR01 (sample SAMN03283292) | human gut metagenome | biome: human-associated habitat; material: feces | host: Homo sapiens | place: Peru | collected 2012
CTGATGCAAGTTGCAGTCAAACTTTATCGACGCACGTACTTCCTCGAATGCTTACACCGAAGGGGGTCATACAACACTCTCGGGCGACACTTTGTGCGGAAAACGTTCCCGAAGAGTGCTGGGTGTACTTTCCTGATTTAGGTTGACTCGGGTTTATAGACACCTTCGGGTGACGTTTTGTGCGGAAAACGTTCCTCAAGAGTTCCCACCATACCATCGGACGACGTTTTGCACGAAAAGCATTCCCGAAGAACGCAACATAAAATCCTTCGGTGGATCTTCGCAGCAATAACCTTCTGATCCAGAAAGAGCTAACGTTCTCCAAGGCACCATATTTGCACGTGAGAATGAGTTTGACAATTTTAACCACATATAAGCACTTGTATTATGGTACGCACTCTTAAACTCTTGGCGATAGTGTCGATGATGACACTGCTGCCATCGCATCTGCACGCAGGCGATGTTGACAACACTCCCGTTGCTTCTCTCGATCTTTCACGCTATCTCGGTACCTGGTACGAAATCGCAAGATTTGACCATTCGTTTGAAAGAGGAATGAACTATGTGACAGCCGAATATATTCTTAAGAAAGATGGAAAAATCGAAGTGCTGAACTCCGGTTGGAAAGATGACAAGTCCAAAACCGTCAGAGGGAAAGCAAAACAACCGGAGCCGAAGTCGCATCCTGCCCTGCTGAAGGTCTCTTTCTTTATGTTTTTCTATTCAGATTACCGAATCCTGATGCTCGACGAAGACTATAGCGCAGCCTTGGTCGGCAGTTCATCAGACAAATATCTCTGGGTTCTCTCACGCACCCCATCGCTGCCACAGTCCAAGCTCGACAAAATCATTGAGGAAGCCAGCCGACGCGGCTACGACACCTCACGGCTCATCTGGGTCAAGCAAGGTGTAAAGCAATGAATATAAAGTAAGCATCCGAAGAGTACCAGCAGCCTCTAAGTGGCTCCTCCTGACAGAAAACCGCTCCGTACAGACAACGGTACGGAGCGGCAAACAATCTTACGGGAATATTCCTACTTCTTGGTGGTGTAGCTGAACTCAATCACCACCGGGTAGTGGTCGGCGAGCCCGTCATAGCCCTTTTTGTCGCAGAGGTAGCCGTTCGCCTTGATCTGGGTCGGGGCGGCGGAGTCGTTGATGTAGAAGACCTTGTCAACCACCTCGCCGTGATAGTAGCCATAGCCGTTGCCGTCCGGGCCGCAGTCATCGTCGGGATCGGTGGTCGGGTAGGCCATAATCGACTTGCTTGGATATTCAGGATATTCACCTCCCCTTGGATATTCAATCCACGGATCCGCGACAGTCAGGCCCTCAACGGCGTTGATCGCGTCGATGAAGAGTTCCTTGATCTTGTGGCGGGTGTAGCGGAGGTTGGTGTCGCCCATCAGGATCGCCGGGCGGCCGTTGCGGTGCGCGATGATGTAGTTGGCGATCTGGCTGAGCTGGGCGTGCTGGGCGTTGATATGGCCGCTGCCGGACGAGCTGTAGGTGTTCATATGGGTGATGTACACATCGATCTGGGTGCCGTCCTCAAGGGTCACGAGGTAATAACGGAAGCCCTTGGTGATGCTGGTGTTGGCACCGGCTGTGAGGCCGCCATAGGAGCTGCTGAACTTGATGCGGGTCTCGTTCGTGGCCTTCACCTTATCTCCGCTGCGCCAGGCGAGGTTGATGCCGTCGGTGCTTCGCGTGGTGTAATTACCCCCGTAGGTGCCGAAGGTGAACTCTGGCAGCCCGCTCACCAAAGTGGAGTGGTTGGTGAAATCCTCCGAAACGCCGAAGAAGTCCCAATCGTCAGCGGCGATCTTCGCTGCCATCTTCTGGGTTCCCTCAGCGCCAGGTCCATCCGGGTTGATGGTGATGAAGCCGATCCTCTTAGGAAGCCCATCCACATTGTAGGTCGCACAGGTGAACTTGCCGGTCTTGACATCCTCAGCCGCCTTGGTGATGTTGAACTTGGACAGCGCGAGCGGAAGCGTGTAAACAAACCCAGGCTCAACATCAATCATCGCCTTTGTTGAATATGTCGCCTTGTGGCCGTTTGTCACAACCTCGACGCACAGCTCATCTCCAACCTTGATTTCCGGTAATATGGTAATATAGCCGCTCAGAACCTCTTTAAGCGTGGCCTTCTTCCCCCAATCGAGGTTGATCTCATTATTCGAGGTGGTAGAGGTAGCCTTCAGATTCGATCCGTCGCACCCGTTGAACACGAACTCACCGCAGAGCGGCACGGTTGCCCCGTCCCTCGTCACCGTAAGCGTGGCAGACTCAAGGACCTCATCTTCCTTAATGTCAGTCCCTGCCGCGCTGATCTTTACGTGAATATAAGGCAGCAGCTCGTGGAATGTGAATTGCACCCCGTCAGCGTAAGTGCCTTTGTTCTCTCCGTACCTATAGACACAGTTGACGGTGGAGGACATCGTCTGCGTCGCAGGTACCTCTCCCCTCAAAGTAAAGTACTCCCGATTGTTATTGGCAGCCGTGTAAGGATAGTAAGCGACCTGAGGCTCATCCTCAAAGGTGCTTGTGGTAGTGAACTCGGCCGTCTGGCCGCCCGCGCCGTTGGTGTACTTCACATTCTTGTTGCCAGAAGCATAGACTCCGATAGCCTCGCCCGGCACCCAGTCCGTTGAAATGGTCCCCGTGACGCCGAAGTCCTCGGCCTCCACGCAAACGCCCCCCTGTGCCACCGTGGCGGCCGTAGCCTCCACTTTGGGTGTCTTGACAGGCTTCACGACAGGCGTGTCGTCACATCCGCAGCTCAAAAGAGCCACCAGCACCGCCGCGCTCGCAGCGGAAATTTGTTTGAAAGTTAACATATCTTTAATGATTTGTGTGTAAGTTCGTTATGGATTCATCGCAAGTTCCCGTTGAGTTCCCGAAAAAGCAAAACGGGAGAACCCATCGAATTTTCGTAGGTTCTCCCGAGCTTGCAGAGCGTCATCAAGGGTGTGTCATTACGTTTATCCCTCTGGTGATTTAACGCATATAGTTTCTTTCTACTTTTCCGTGGTCTTTGTGGTGGTGTAGGAGAAGTTGATGACTACCGGATAGTGGTCAGCGAGATTGGCGTAGGTCTCATTATCGCAGAGGTAGTTGTTGGCCTTGATCTGGGTGGCGGCACCTTTGATGTTGATGTAGAAGACTTTGTCAACGACTTCACCTAGATAGTAACCGTAACCCTTTCCGTCAGGGCCGCAGTCATCGTGTTCTGTGTCATTCGTGCCGTACGCCATAATTGACTTGCCTCCGTAGGTAGGGTAAACTCCTTCTCTTGGATAGTCGATCCACGGGTCGTGAATCTCAAGGCCTTCGACATTATTGATGACATCAATCAGCAGTTCCTTTACCTTGTGACGAGTGTAACGCATATTTGTGTCACCCATAATAATAATTGGACGACCGTTCAGATGAGATTTAATATATTCGGCAAGTTGTGTCAGCTGAGCGTGCTGAGCGGCAAGATAAGACGACTCGTTTTTATCGCTATAGGTGTTTATATGTGTAATGTACACATCGATCTGCGTCCCATCCTCAAAGGTTACCAGATAATAACGAAAGCCTTTCTTGATGCAGGTGTTCGCTCCGTTGTAAAGATCTCCGTAAGCGGAGTTGTACTCAATGAATTGTTCCCCGCTGACAGTCAAACCGGTCTTTTTCCAAAAGAAGCAAAGTCCATCGGTATCTGCCTTTGATCCGAATACTTGCCCGATACCAACTGAACCACGGTACTTTCCGGCATTGTAATTTGTAAGAGCGGAAGACAACTCGCTATGGTATTCAAAATCTTCAGACACTCCAAAGAAATCCCAACCACTTGTGTTAACCTTCCCACCTAAGGTTTTGGTTCCGGATGAACCTGGACCGCCACTGTTGACACTACTTGGCAGACCGTCCACATTATAGGATGCACAGGTGAACGTCCCGGTGATAACCTCCGGCTCCGGATTTGGTTCCGGATCCGTCTTGCCGCCATCGATGACAATCTTGTCCGTGAAGTTACTGAGAGTGAGCGGGAAGGAGTACATCTGCTCTTTCTTTAAGTCCCTGAGGCACTTTACGCTGAGTGTAGCGGTGTGCTTCTCTGTCGTGAACTCGAAGTTGAGGATGTCATTCGCTTTGATCTCCGGGAATATGCTGATGTAGCGATCGATCTTCGAAGCGAGCGAAGTGCCTTCGCCCCAATCCATAGTCAAAGTCGAGGAACCGGTGCCCCTCAGTTGCCACTTACCTGTCAGAACATTGAATGTGAACTCACCGCAGATCGGCACATTGGACTCTCCACGCTTCACACTGAGTGTTACAGCCTTAAGCACATCGTCAGCCAGTACTGTTCCCGTCGCGTCGATTGAGACATTCACAATGGAAAAGAAGTGCTGGAATACGAACTTGTAGCCCGACTCAGCAGTGCCTTCCTGCACACGGCCATATTTATAGTCGCCGGAGATATTGCCGCTGGTCATCTCCTGTGTCGAAGGCAATGTGCCATAAAGTGATGTGACCGGGCGGCCCTCATTCGCCGAGTTGTACGGATAGTAGGCATACAGCGGAGTGAAGTCGGTGGCCGTCGTCGTGAAGACAGCCTCAGCCTCTTTGGTGTCGGTCTTCTTGGTGTACTTGACCTGATTGCCATCTTTGGAGGCGAAGACTCCAAGCTCATCGCCGGATGTCCACAGCAGACCCACAGACCCGCCAGCGCTTGCCGGATCCCCATCAATGCAAGTTCGAGTGGCCGCAGCCTCCTCGACTCCCGCAATGATGTCATTGTTGTTCGTCTTACATTCATTCAGTTCGCTTTCGCAGGCACTGAATATCAGCCCGGCACAAATGGCGGCGGCTGACGCGAAGTGGTTCTTCTTCATAATGTTATCTGAATATTTTAACTTTCGTTACCTTGTAGCCTTTCACGAAGCAATGCTGACTTTTTCTCTGAATATGCCGACTTTCATCCATTAATAACATCTTGTCAACAGTTCATCAGCCAGATCTTCTTAATGATCAACGGAAAACGTCTCGGGGAAAGACGTTTTCCGTTTAATCATAGGCTATTTAAATCCAATTTAAGGTGCTCTGTGTCCTTAGAAAGCATTCCAGTTTTTCGTGTCAACATTGAACCCGGAGCTGTAGCCCTCCTTGGCTGACTGTACAGGGGTTTCTGTGCTGCCGGTTGGCCATTCCTTGCCATTCGGATCACGGTTCAGATAGAACTTTCCGTTCATCTGAAGTATGGCATTAACAAGAGCGGCTCCATTTCCATATTCGGAAGTTGTTGCTGTGCAATAATTCATAAGCACGATGCCGACTGGAGATGGTGCCATATTGTCTGAACTCTTAAGTTTTTTGTTTACAAGTTCTAATACATACGGATTTAAACTTGCAGCCACGGCTTTTCTATCAGTGTCAGCGCGATCCGTGTTTTTGACATACCCTCCGATGCCGAGTTGATACCATCCTGAATTGCTTTTTTGGCTATAAATTACATCAGATTTAGTTACTATCTCATTTATGGCTGCTTTCCTCTGATCTAATGTAGGTTCTCCGTTTGTGTTCGAGTAAGTTCTCTGAGCCTGATGGAAATAGTATGTCAGTCCGGAATTCTCCTTACCCCAGTACATTGGTTTTTCGACCATTTTGTTAAAAGTACCGAGCTCTATATCAGTTTCAAGAAAATCGCTGTTTGAGGTCATTGACGCAAAAGTTATCAGTGTGCTTGGTAATGATGCATAACTTGCGAATTTGTCCGTGTTAGCATTTATAGTTATAATCATTTTGCCTAATACATCATTGACTGTTGTTTCGGGTTTAATTGGATTACGATATACATTTAGATTTTGCCCTTCCTGTGACGACAACATATCAGCAATAGCCTTCATCATATCCTTTGGGTTTACTGTACCATATATTATATCGTCACCTAAGTGTCCATTTCCATATTTACGATAGAGAGGTTGCTCCGCAAAGGTCAGATTTACTATTATATACTCTTTGGGGTGCTTACCAATCAATTCAGACAATATTTTAAGTTTGTCCAAAACGAGATCTCCCGGTGTATATGTTCCAAGAGTTTCGCTAATACCGGTAACACCATCGGAGCCAGCACAAACTAGTCTAGTATTTTTTTTGCCAGGATACTTATCTCGTGTTTGATTGGTTAATCGGCAGTCTATGTTAAATGCCCTAACTCCTATGTTGTATTGATCTTCCAATGTCGTTGTTAACTGGTATTCTCCATTTGTACAATACCAAGCCCCAGGAACAGAAAGTTCCGATAGGTAAACATTTCTCGGAATCTGCGTTATCCATTTTGTTGGATCAAACTCAGGTGCTTTATCATTAATTCTAGTTCCTGATATATTCAGTTTATGGATTTGTCCTGCAATAAGACTTGCACTTTCAGCGTTTGCTGGTTTAAGTTTCTTTACGAAGTTTCCGCCATCAGTGTAAATTTTGAAAGTCCAGTCCCCGTTAAGGCTCATACCTTCCTGAGGGATAACGAACATACTGAACTCCATAGCCTGACCTGCCTTAACGGGGGCGTATGCGCCTCCCTTCTGCGTAGGGTACAGATTAATCTGATTCGATGCGTTGGATGTCGGTACAACAGTTGTCGCACCGTCATCGTCAATCGTTATATTGAAATCTCCTGAAATCATTACTCCTTCCGGTGCAGTGATTGTAACCTCGGAGATATGTAGGGTAGGGTCTGTCAAATTTGTAGTGTAACCTCCAATTTCAAATTTAAGAACAGTAGAGAATGGCTTGAAGTTAAGATCAACCTTCTCTCCATTTTTAACATCCTTAGTGCAAGCGTACATTATGGCATCCGGCATTGAAAGAACATTCTCGTCCGTACCGTAAGGTGAACTTACCCATTTGTTTTTTTTATTATTTAAAGAAAAAATGTTCTTCTGATCCCTACGAATTGAAGCCGAAATCGTCACGCTTCCGTCTGTGTTCGATGCGATTGTGAAATCCTTGCCATTATTTGAGGAAGGATAAACGGCATAGAAATCAGACGTGGCCTCATTACCCCACTGAACACCGGCATCTCCGGTCTTGTCAAGAGAAGTAGCGTAGTTCTGGTCAGTCGCGCCAGCTGTGTTGTTGACTGAATATTCTGCCAACTGCCTTCCTTGTGAGCAAGTGGTTCCATAGACTTTGATCTTGTCGCCTTCCACCCAATTCACCTTAATCGCATCTCCATTAAAATCTCCATTAGGATCATAGACTGTTCTCGTTTTATTCCCGTCAAGATTTGCGGAGAAATTTACGTCTTTGCCTGGAGTCGGGATAACGTTATCCTGCTTTTCAGTGCAGGATGCCGCCATAATCACCGCTCCTGCAAAAAATATGATTAATCCTCTTTTCATTTTCATCTTCGATTTTAGGTCGCTATGATATTATTCCTGTGTCCACTCATCACCACCACCGAAATCACTATCAAATCCGGTGTTGATTTTCTGGTCGTCAATTCTGCCGTTTGTAGTGTCTGGGTTTCTAACCTCAGAAGACGCTCCGCAGATCTGTCCCTCCATCTCCACGACCGTGAGGGTGGTCAGTGGGGATGTGTAAATTGCTTTCTTGTTCATATTCAAATAGCTTTTCATTCTATTGTTACTTCGCTCTTGTGATGACGGCGCGGCTGAGGGCCGGGTCATCGTAGAACATATTGTCAACTCCTCCCTTGCTGTCGAGGTCAAGCTGCGACGCCGGGACTCCGAACTCCTTGGTGAGGCAGTCATAGACGGCCTGTGCGCGCTCCTGGCTGAGTTTCTCGTTGATCTTCTTGTTGCCGGTGGCAGCGTCGGCATAGCCGCTGACGGTGAACTTTGTTCCGGTGGTCTTGAGGATCTCTGCGAGGAGTCCGAGGTTCACGCGTGCCTCCTTGCTGAGTTCGCTCTTGCCGAGTTCGAACCTAACATAGTAAGGTGAGGCAATTGTGTTGGTGGTCTCGACGATCTCCGGCTTGGACTTGAGCTCGGAGAGTTCCTTCTCAAGACGCTCACGCTCGGCCTTCAGTTCGGCGAGGGCGATCTGGTACTGGGTGATGTCAGTAGTCTCAACGACCTTCACCGTCTTGCCTCTTTCCCATCCGCGCGGTTTGAACTTGTAGGTCAGACCGATGGTGGCGGAACCGTTACCTTCTCCCCAGCGTCCACCCGTCTCTCCATCAAATGCCTCATTTACAAACATACCGTGTACGCCGATATTTATGTTCAAAGCATCGCAGACCTTGATAGCTCCTATCAATCCGCCATTTGCTGTGATTTCGTTGCTTTTCGGTTCTTCAGAATAAACGTGCGCCCAACCCAAACCCAAGTATGGTATAAGGCTGAAGCAACGACCTCCTTCTTTGTACCCGCAGGTTAGATTGAATAGGTCAATCATAAAGTCTCCGTGGATGTTGAAGAAACTGAACTTCTGCTGTTCGAGCCAATAGCCCCAGCCGCCCTTGCCTGGAACGGCCTCTCCTGTCCCGTGTATGTCGTGGTTCTGTGTGGCTCCCTTCTGGCTGATGCCGCTGTAGCCGAGTCTCGCACCCACAGTCGGGGTGAACCATTTGCCGACATAAATGTTGAGAGCCGGTGCGAGCCTGTCGCCGAACTTGCACTGCGTGTCGTGCTCTCCGAAATAGATCTGCGCACCACCGTCAACCCCGATGAACCAGTTGGCCTTGAACGGAGCCGTCTCCACCCTGTACTTGTCTGAGTTGTACTCCACAGTGACCGTCGTGTCTGTCTTCACCGTCGGCTGCTGTGCCAGCGCCGCCGTTCCCGCCAGCGCGATCATAGTTGTTGTGATTAGAATTTTTTTCATATTGTTTGTACGTTTGTATTTTGTCAATTTATATTCACACAATTTTTCCTGCTCCCCACTCGGAGCAGCATTTTTGCAAATGTACTCCTTTAACAAAAAATATGCAAGAAAAATTTGCGAAAATTTTTGATATTCAGCGTTTAAAACGTTTATTTGCCTTTCTCAAAACCTTGACTGAGGAAGTCGGCGACAAAACCACCTGTAAACGTTGCCCGTGAGTTCCACTTGCCCCTCTTGGCCCACGAAAATCTCCCGAAGCATCGCCAGAGGGACAGCTTCGCTTTCGATGGCGGCATTTTCTCCCTATAATGCTGCCGTCGTGTGCTTTTTAGTCATCGACTGGAGCATTTTTGCCTGTTTTCGCTCTTGTGTGACTCCCAAACCCTTGTTTGTACACCCAAAGACCGTTTCCTGTACCAGCGGCATCTCTTGGTCCATTTGGTACATAGGAACTGCTTCCCCTGTACCAAAATCGTAACCGCTCAACTCTTCGTGTCCCTTTCGGGGCAACTAAATTCACGGAAACGTTACTGAATGGCTCCACTAGACACTTTGCTGAGGCATAATTGCGTTAAAAACGTCGCAGAAAGCCTACTTTAACCTTCCGTGGTTGATTCTGTCATCAGAAATAAGGCATTGATATTCTCAAATCTATTCTGTAATCCCTTGGTTTGTCGGAGAATTTACTACCTTTGTAGTAGGAACGATGTGTGTAGTAGGAACGATGTGCCGGTGCATATGTGTACATTGTTTGGAAACCTGATATGGTTGTTAATGGCTATAATATTTCATTACGATGCGCGAAACGATACATATTAAGAACTTAGGAGCACTTAAGGATACCGGAGTTGTTGATATTAGATTGATGACGGTTTTCATAGGCAATTCAGCTAGTGGTAAGAGTACTCTTATGAAGGCTTTGGTCTTGATGCGTTATATCTTTAAGCGTCTTTCGATAAGGGCATATCTGCGCAATTCGCACGTAGAGGATAAGGTCTTTTATATCCGCTTCAAAGATTATCTTCGAGACAATATGATGGGATTAGTGGATTCACAGACATATATTCATTATGCCGTGACCATTAATGAACATATGTATTCTGCTACCTATTCGAATGGAAAGTTGACCTATGACGCTCAGATTCATAATGAGGATCTGTGTTTTTTTAAAGAAGTCTGGGTCGCGGAATCGCGAAGTGCCATAGCGCCTCTTTCAAGTCAAGGAACCTTGGCAAAGAACGTTAATTTAGGCTACTTCTTTAACGAGACATTATCAGAATTCAATGCGGCGACTGATGCTGTGAGGCACTTTGACTTGAGTTATGTCGGACTTGATATGGATGTGGTCCGTGGAGGCAACAATCAAAAAAAATACATACTTAGGCCGCAGGATGGTGGTTATCCTCCTTTTGAACTCCGTCACGCGTCATCGGGCATTCAGACTACGGCTCCGCTCGTGGCTATGGTTAACTATTATGCATATGCGTTTGATTTTAAGGCCGCACAAAAAAGGAGCATAATTGATTTTCTATTTGATAAAGATTTAACGACAACGTATCGTCCAGAGATGGAATTGACGGATATGCCAAGGTTTGTTCACATTCACATTGAGGAGCCGGAATTAAGTCTTGATCCAACATCACAGATTCAGCTTTTGAATGAGATTATTCGGTTGGCGTTCATTGATAAGGCGGATAAGAGGGAAATAGGATTGGTAATTGCGACCCATAGCCCCTATCTCATAAACTCACTTAACTTATTGATGAAAGCATATGATTGCGGTAAAGACATCAATGGGGCTAGCCTTGATTATGATAACCTGTCTGTTTATCAGGTTGTTTCCGGTGGTGTGACTGATTTGAAAATCAGAAATATCCACTACATAAATACAGATAGATTATCCGAGGACATCAATCTTATTTACGATAAGTATCAGGAGTTAAAAAGACAACAGGATGAAAAATCTCTTGGAAAATGATCTTCCCGCTTATTATAGAGTCGGGAGAAGGTGTGTATGTGATGAGATTGTGACATTGAGACCTGAGTTTGATCTTATTGATAATGAGGATAATTGGGTCGTCGATTATAGAACGGGCTATGCTTCTTTTTGTAATAATATCTCAAGCCTAAGTGTGATTGATTACGAAAAATATATCGGGAAATATGCTGGGACTCAGATGTCCGATGGTAAACGTAGATGTGATTTCATTCTTACGGACAAGGATGGGGATAACCTGGTGGTTTTATGCGAAATAACCAGTACCATTGGGGGAGTCGAAAATCTTTCATTACCAATAACGAGAACCAAGAATGATGGCTCGGTAGAAACAATATTCCCAAAAGGCAAGTATCAAAAGGTAGAACTACAACTTTATCAGAGTTTAGAGAACCTCATTCAAGTTCCGTCAGTCTGCGAATATCTTGCAAACAAGCGAAAGAAGATCTGCCTAATGTCGTATCTCATCAAACCTGCTGAAGATAAGGCTGTTGAGGCATTCAATAGAAATCGGATGGTCGAGGCGGAAGAGGCTGGTGAAGATGGCGCTCACATCAGTTTTCCACAAGTTGAGCGATATGGTTTTGAATATTATCGCATCAGCCACCAATATTCATATAAACTGTATTGACCTGCATAGCACCGCTATGAGATCTGAAACCGAATCGGGTTGCATCTTACTTGACCTTCCAGCCGTCGATGCGTCTGTTGGCTGTGGAGAAGTTGACACCGATTCTGAAGAGGGTGCGCGGGTCGTCGGCGAAAGGGCGGGCGTAGCCTTTGTCTTCGATCTGCGCGAGGGCCTCGTCCGGAGTGGAGTCGGCCTTGATCTCGATGACGTAGATGTAGTCCTTTGCCTTGATGAGGATGTCTATGCGTCCGTTTGATGTAGCCCTTTCCGTCTCGACATATTCCCCCATAAGCTCGACGATGAGGTACATCGCGTACTGGAAGTCCTTCTCGCAGTCTGCCTGAATCTGGTAGTTGGCCCTTGCGAAGAATGCGTCGAGGCGCTCCATAAAGCTTTCTGGTTTGCCGGCCCGGATGTCCCTCGTCATCCTCGCGATGAGCATCGTGCCGGTGACCTCTTCGGTCGGGGCGTAGAACCTCATCAAGTAGTTCAGGAATCCGTGCCTTACCTCAAGGTTCGGGAATCCGAGGTGGTAGATCTGGAAGTCTGGCTCGTAGCCCTTGATGGTGAGGTATCCGCTCTGGTAGAGGAGCGGCACCGGGTTGAGGAAGGCGGAGTCGATGTCGGTGAGCATCGTGGTGTCGGCCTCCTGGTCCGAGAGCTGGGTGATGTCGTAGTCAGTGCGTCTCATCACCTCGACGAGGAAGGACGGCGTGCCGGTCTCGAACCAGTACTCAAGGAACTCGCGTCTCTTGAACGTGTTGAGCAGGCTGAACGGGTTGTAAACTCCGACGGCTTTGGGGTGGAAATGGTAGCCGTCATACATCTCTGCCAGTTTCAGGTAGCAATCCTTCACAGACAGCCCGTTGGCTTCGGCCAGCTCATTGACGCTCTCCGGGAAATATTTCTTGAGATCGTTTTCGGAGATGCCGCAGATGTCGGCATATTCCCTGTCCATCGAGATGTCCGTTAGATTGTTGAGCCCGCTGAATATGCTCATCTTCCCGATCTTGGTGACACCGGTGAGAAACCCGAGGCGGATGAACTCGTCCTTTGATTTCATCACTCCATAGAATCCTTGAAGGGTCTCCCTGAACTTCTCCCTAAGCTCCGGGCGGCTGAGGTTGTCGATGATCGGTTTGTCATATTCATCGATCAGGATGACGGCCTGGCGACCGGTCTTGTTGAACACGGCCTCGATCAAGTTGTCGAATCGTATGGAGATTGTGCTGTACCGGCAGGTGACACCGTAATACGCCTCAATGGAGTCAAGCTGCCTTCTCAGTTTCTCATTCAAGGTGTCTTCCTGGTCATAGCTCGCACCACCAAAATCGAAGTGCAGCACCGGGTGCTCCACCCAGTCCTTTTCCAATTCTTCGATGGCCAGTCCCTTGAACAATTCCTTTTTCCCCCGGAAATATGCTTCCATAGTTGACAGCAGCAGACTCTTTCCGAACCTGCGCGGGCGGCTCAGAAAGTAATATTTTCCCGTGGTGGCAAGCTGATGGATCAGCGCTGTCTTGTCCACATAGACGTATCCGCCTCTGCGGATGTTCTCAAAGTTCTGTATTCCAATCGGGTAAAGCATATTCCTGTACTTTCTGTCGTTCTTGCAAAGTTAAAAACTTTTTTGGACACAACTGCATAGATTCTATGCATATAATTATCATTTCGACCACTAATTTGTTAAGATTCATTCACAGTTGGAATCTATTGATAAAATAAGATAAAATAAAGACAAAAATGACCGCATCAGATTACTTTTTTGCGAGCGAATGATAGTGGAATCCCATTGTTCGATGCCGCAAATGCCACTTGATAGTTCATCTGCGATGATGTTAATTGCGGATAACCTTTTTTGAAGCAAACAAACGCCTCAACAGAGCGAAGGTCGGCAATATCTTGAGCATTGGTGTTATATTGCGTGTTGAAGATATTGATTGTGGCGGATAGTTGATTTATTGCCTTCTGGTAATTCTTCTTTATCGTTGATGGGTTATTGCTGGTGGCGTTGGCCTTAAACTCAATCAGGCACAGATGTGTGTCATCTGCGATGGCGCAGTCGCATTTCTTTGTTGAGTGGACAGGGACAAGGCCGTTGTCAATCTGCAATAGGGCATAAGGGTGACCAGATGAATTTTCCACTGTGAAATACTTGTCAGCCAGATCTTCGTCCTGTCCAAACGTGGAAGAAACGAATCCGCTGATCTTCATAGATTCAGAGTCAACAATGTGTTCATCGGAGGTGCTCTCCTGAATATATGGGACAACCGAGGTTGTGTATGGAGCAAACACTTGCCGCAAGTTCAGGTCGTTGAGATATTGAGGTATCATTACTGCCTTAATTTCTTAGTGTAAAGCCTGTACAGTTTGTCAAAGACCTCGGCGTTGTATTCCGAAGCGGAGTCAAGCTCATTCTCTTTTATGAGATGAGTGTTGTCATCGAGCAAAGACGTGCACGTGCCCTCAGACACTGAATATGCTGTAAAATCCTCTGGATTAATGAATATGTCAGTGCCGATGCAGTCTGCGATGGCCTTCTCATCTATGGATAGGTTGGCCAGCTTTCCTGCGAATAGCGAGATATTCGCCGCCGCCAATAAATATGGGCTGTGTGTGGTGATGAATGCCGATGATGGATGTTTGCCATTGCAGAGAGAGACAATGTCATTAAAGAGGCTGACTTGTGTCTCGGGAAAGAGATTTTGTTCAGGCTCTTCCAGAATGAAAGAAATGCTTTGAGGATAAGCAAGATTATTATATAAATCCTTCATCTTGTCCATAGTCTCTTTAACATCATTGCCGGTTGGGTCTTGGAGCAATCCACAATATGCCTCTACTTGGGCGTACTTCCCATAGGAGGTCTGTTGCGGGTTATCCTTAACCGTCAACAGTTCCGTGATTGCCCGCGCGAGATTATTGTTGTTGGACTGCTGCTCGAAAGAAATGTCCTTGCCATAGTTTGTGAAGTAATCCGAGACCAGATAGTGCATCAGCACGGTCATTGGCACAAGGGATTGCATACCACTTGAAGCGTCGTATAGAGGAATGTCATAAGTTACTCCATTCTCGTGTGTCAGCATATCCATACGGCTTTTGGCATTGGCGTCGAAGTAATATTTTATGCCAAGGTTCAAGATTGGCACTTTGTGCCTTTCATCGAAATTCCGATTTGTCTCCAACCAGTCAAACAAGAAGCTGCGGAAATTCGTCGGTTCCAGGTCTCTTTTCTCTATGTCTTTCATAGTCACTACATTCCTGTCTGACGGGACATAGGATATCTTTATCCGTTTATATTCAAGATTGCTGTTGAACGAAATAGAGAATTTGCTTTTGTTGTAGACTATCCTTATGTATGGCGATTCATATTCAATTACGGAACGGTCTGGATGAATATAATTATGCATCCTGTGGAAAACCTCAACCAAGTTTTTAAAGCTCTCGCCATCTTTGATGATGTCAGATTTGAGAGAAGTGCAGGCCTCTTTTTCCAACCAAAGGCACGTGCTGAGAATCTTGGCAATGGTGCTCTTACCATTACTTTGAGGACCAATCAGAATGCAGAATCTTTTATATTCAATCGTGGCGGTCTTTGTGACAGGACCCACGTCAGTTATGGTTAATGTTCTCATAATAAGTTGTTAAAAAAGAGAGTATTCTGCTTCTTGATCGGACAGTTGGGTTATCTGTATTCCAATCGGGTAAAGCATATTCCTGTACTTTCTGTCGTTCTTGCAAAGTTAAAAACTTTTTCCAACAAAAAAGCGGGATTCCGGAAAAACACTCTTGATGGGGGTGTGCCTCTGGAATCCCGCCTTTCGCGAGTATGAATATTATCGGTTATCTTTTCCTCTTCTTTTTCTTGCCGTCCACGTAGCCATAGCCGTAACCGTAGCCATATCCATAGCCATAACCGTACCCGTAACCATAGCCGTAGCCGTGGTGGTGGAAGTCGGCACCGTTGAGAATCAGGGACATATTCGTAAGTTTGCGCTCCTGGTACATCGCTTCGATGTCAGGGAGCTGGCGGCGGTCAAGACGGCCGGCCCTTACCACGAAGATGGTGATGTCTGCGACTCGGTTGGCGATTGTGGCGTCGGCTACCAGTCCGACAGGCACGGAGTCGGTGATGATGATGTCGTAGCGGTTCCTCAATTCGGCGAACATCTCGTCGAGCCTCTCATCCATCAGGAGCTCGGCCGGGTTAGGGGCGATCGAGCCGGACGGAATGAGGTCGAGACCTTCGATCCCGGTCTCGTGGGTGATGATGTCATCGAGCTGTATGTCCGTGTCCGCCAGATAGTTGGTCACGCCTTGGGCGTGATGGTGAGTGTGCTTGCCGAAGTGGGCCGTCAGGGTTCCCTTGCGGATGTCAAGGTCCACCAGCACCACTTTCTTCTTGGCTGAGATGAAGCTCTTGGCAAGGTTCTCGGAGATGAAGGTCTTACCGTCTCCGGAACTGAACGAGGTGCACATTATCACCTGGATCTTCCTGTCCTTTCTGGAGAGGAACGACATATTCGTGCGGACTATCTTGAACGCTTCCGAGGTAAGGCTCTCGTTGTCCTTGTCCTGCTCCGGAATGACTCCGAGGAACGGTGCTGTCACCTTGCCCTGAATGTCTTTCTTCGTGCGGATCCTGGTGTCCAGGAACATAATCATCAGGAATATCACGCCAGGGAAGGCGAGTCCGAGCAGCAGTCCTAGCAGCAGGATCTTGTTCCTGTTCGGAGCGATCGGGCCGTTAGGGCCTGAGGCACCGTCGATCACCCTTGCGTTGTTGTCCACCATCGCCTGGGAGAGGGCGTTCTCCTCACGTTTGTTCAACAGGAAGAGGTACAGGGACTCCTTGATCTTCTGCTGACGCTCGATGGAGAGCATCTGACGCTCCTTCGTCGGGATAGATGACACCCTTGACTGAGCCTGTGACTCACGGGACTGAGCGTCGTTGCGGCGGACGTTGATGCTGACGATCATATTGTCCACAGCCCTGATGATGGACTGCTTCATCGCGCGCAGGGAGGTGTTCAGTTCCTCGACAACCGGGTTCTTCTCGCTGCTGTCCTCTATGAGCTTGTCGCGGCGGAGCTTGACGGTGTTGTACTGGGCGATCTGGCTCTCGATGTTCATATCGCTGATGCCGGTGTTCGCCGGAATCAGGTCAATCTCCCTTGTCGGGTCCGTGAGGTAGTCCTTGATGTAGTTCGCGAGGCGAAGCTGGGTCTCCAGTTCCATCACGTCTGTGTTATATTTCTGAGACTCACCGACATACATTCCGGCGGTCGTCCCGATGTCCACGATCCTGTTCTCACGCTTGAAGGATTCGAGGTTGGACTCCACGCCTCCGAGCTCGCCCTCGATGATGATGAGTCGCTCGTTGATGAACTCGGCTGTGTTGATGGCGACCTGGTTCTTGTCGTTGATGGCCTCCTCATTATACACCGAAATCAACATATTCAGAACATCCTCGGCCCTTGCCGCGGAGCGGTCCTTGAGCGAGAGGGTGAGGATTGACGCCTCATCCTCTTCCTGCCTGATGCCGAGGCTGGAGATGAAGTAGCCCACAACCGACGACATCGGATTCTTTGTGATGTGAATATGCACGCCCTTCCAGGACGTTGTGTAATAGTTGGTCGGGGCGATGACGAGCTTGACTCCCTCGATGTTGACGGTGTCCTTCATCGGGACCGTCCATTTCTTGTCGCTGTCGTCGGATCCGAAATTGGAGACCATCACCTTGCTGCTGTCCAGCGGGGTCACGACCATATTCAGGTACATCTCCGGCGTGGTCTCAAGGAAGCGTACAGAGACAGGGGACTTCTTGTAGAGCTCAGTCATCTGGAGGCCTTCCTTGACTTTGTAGTCGATGTCGGCGTTGACGCGGTTAACCACCTCGCGCATCAGTTTCTTGGAGCGGAACTGAAGGATCTCGTTCGCCACATTGACCTTGTTGATGTAGTTGTCGTAGCGGTCAAGTCCGGCGGATGAGATCTTGTTGGACGGATCCTTGATGATGACCGTCGCCGAGCGGAAATATGTCTTCGGGGTTCTGGCGTACTGGAACCAGGCCAGACCGCCGAACACGATGATGGAGATGACGAACCATTTCCATTTGGAGAGGAGGTAGAGGAGGATGTCTATGATGTTGACATCCTGGTCGTTCCTGCCGGTGGTATTGTTTGTCTGCATATTACTTGGTGATGATTATCGAGTCTGGTTATTTTGTAAGCGCCGATGTCGCCCAGATGACCGAGCTTATCGAGGTGATGGTGGACATCAGCAGCGTTCCGATCTGGATTCCTCTGTCCTCGTTGTCCTTCTTGCCGTACTTAGGCTGCACGTAGATGATGTCGTTCTGCTGCAGGAAGAAGCAAGGCGACTGAAGGATATCGCTGTTCCGGATGTCGTGGAAATAGATCTGCTTGTTGCCGTCCACCTCGCGGATGACAGCGACCCTGTCGAGCCTTGCCTTGGCCGTGAGGTCCCCGGCGTTGGCGATGGCCTCCAGCAGGGTGATCCGGCCGTTCTCCACGGTAAACGTTCCGTTTTGTGAGACCGCTCCCCAGACAGTGTACTTGAAGTTCAGGAACTCGATGTTCACGAGAGGGGACTTGATGTAGTTGCCCTCAATGATCTGGTTCTTGATTCTTTCAGAAGCCTGGCTGAGCGTAAGTCCTTCAAGGTGAAGGGTTCCGAGGATGGGAAACTCGATGTTGCCCTTTGCGTCAACCTTGTAGCCTTTCTCGTTGGGAACTGAAGACGATGAAGCTGTGCCGTCCGAGGAGACTCTGAACGATCCGCTCTGGATGTTGAACGGAATCGCAAGCTCCGGCTGCTTGCAGCTGACCGTAATGCTGAGCCTGTCGTTGGCCTGGATCACAGCCTCGTGCGCCGCGTCAAAAGGGTATTCCTGCCCTGGCGCCATATCGTTGAGATAGACGTACTTCTTCGCGGAGCCGCATGAGACAAGGGCTAACGCGAAAAGAATCAGAAACAAAATTCTGTTTTTCATTTTATAAGTGATTTGAAATTATTATAGCATATAATGGCTGATTCATTGTCGGCCAGACATTTAAGTTCCCCGACAGGAACCAGTTCGATGATTTTCGCGATGGTGTCGCAAAGCCGTGACTGCAATGCCGAGTCGCTGTGCACGACCGAGCAGCTCGGAAGAAGCGCGACAAACGCCGCGACATCCTTCTTTTGCATGAATATGTCAGCGTCGCTCTGGACGAGTCTCACTATGCCTCCGACCGGACATGATTCATTGCGGTAGCAAGGGGTCTTGCCGCTCCACGGCGTCCCGAACGCGACCGGTTTACCGTCAATGAGGCGGATCGCGGGGTTGTCATCGTTGAGCAGATGTGATCCCTGAATATTCCTGAGCCACATTCTCGCGTGGGTGCTTTTGCCGGTGCCGCTCTTGCCCAGGAAGAGGAAGGCTTTCCCGTCCGCGGCGACCGCCGAGGCATGGATTGAGATTCCGTCCCGCAGGATGACCGCCTGCGCGAAGGCTATTCGCAGCATTGAGGTGAGGATGGAGCCGCAGTCGGGTGATTCAGTGGCGATGCTGGCTGAAATCCTGGAAAAATCAGGAGTGGCGATGAATATTCCGTCATCGCTTTTTCCAGACAGCCCTCTGTCATGGTACCCGAGCTCCAGATAGTAGCTTCCGTCCCATGTTTTGCTGAGCCTGGTGTGCCCCATGTCGTTGTCGTCCTCCTCGACCATTACAGCGCCTGCCGGAACCTCAATCGCCTCGTACTGAAGAGTGAAGCGGAACAACATTTCCGGTTCACCATCCAAGGCCACCTCATCCGGCCGCCGGGCCTGTCGAAGCGTCGAAGCGACATCCGCCACCCGAAACGCCGCGAACGACGGCAGCAATTCCTCAATGTCATAACACTCCGGCGCGGCCACCATAAACGTCAACTCAGCCACTTTGTATGAATATATGCGTTCTCCGCTCATCTTTCTATAAGGATTACAATTACTGAATCTTGAACTGCCCTTTGGCCAATTCCACAAATGTCCAGAACGCCTCCCGAGGGGCGAACCTCAAGGAAAATCCCGCACGCCTGACGAACATCCAGGCCGTGTTCAATTTCCGTTTAAGGACACTTTCTGTCACAACACCGCTCCGATGCTGCCCGAAATTCCCCCCTTCCTCCACAATCCTAAGAAGCGGTTCAATCGGCACAATTTTCTCTGAATATGGCAGTTCCTCCGCAGGCAGTCCTATGATATCCACAAGAAAGGAATGCAGCAGCCGGCTCCACTTCAGGATCCCGGCCCTACGGTAGAGACTGAATATTCGTTCGCCAAGTTCCCCCCGCCTTGTTTCGCCGCTGATTCGGTGGTACACCATCGCCAGATCGCACATCTGCCGCAGCCCTATCCCTTTTCCGAGCGCATGTTTAAGAATATGCGTGTTCAGCAGCAGAGCATTCAATTCCAGTGAAGGAACCCGCAGTCCATCCGCCAGAGGTGACGGAATGAATCCCGGATCCTCATCAAGTTCCTTGATCCATTTTCCCGTACTCGGCGAGCAGAGATCCACAATCGTAGGATGCTGCTCTATCTCAATGCCTTGCCATTCGTAATTCTGGCTCCCGTCCGGCATGTTCTCCACCTTGGCGCCATGACTCCTGACCAGTTCCACGGCCTTGTCATTTTTCGTCTTTTTCAGTGTTTTGACAAGCTCGGCATCCGATCGCTGAGCCGTCTTTTCCGGTCGCTGAGCCTGTCGAAGCGACAGACCCTCCGGAAAGTAAAGATCAATGTCCCCGCATTCCCGATGCAGCGGTTCCGGGTACATGTCCGCCACTCCCTGACCTTTCTGAAGCACAGGGCACAATCCATTGTCAACGAACACTTTGATCAGATCTTTAAGCACCACGTCCATCCGCTTATTGTTCCTTTCAACCCGATCCACAGCCGCCACCCATCGTGCGAAAATATTCGGTGAAGGCTGCAAGTCATCCGGAAGCCGGCATATTCCGTCAAAGACAATCCCGGTGACAGTCTGTCTTCCCGACAGCCTGAAAACCTCTTTCCATTGCTCATCAGTCAGTTGTGGGAACCCTTCCTCCACAGGATCTCTTTCCCACAATCCGGCCCTCAACAACCTTATGAAAGCATTCCGTACTCTTTCCATCTGTTCAGAAGGTTGTGTACATCGTTCTTGGCCACCGAAAGCTCGACGTCATATTCCCCACAAATCCATTCCGCCATCTCATCCTCAGTGAACTCCCGCCCGAGGAACCGTTCCCACAACCGCGCCGCCGTCTCGTTCAGGCTGATCACGTCCGTCATGTTGACCTCGCCGTCCACCGCCTTGACGATCATCCACTTGCTCCCGATCCTCCGGAGCTGCAATGAAGGGTTCAGTTTCATATTCGATGTAATGGTGCGATCTTCTTGTTGTATGTTATTCCTATTCATGCTGTTAAGCCATAATTATTTTTGAATTGTCAAAGAATTGCTTATCTTTATGAGAATAAATAGATAATGAGAGGTTGAGGGGAGAATTATTGCATGTCTCTATGAAGAGCAGCCGCCTCTATCGGCTGCTCTTCAATATTTCCGAATAAAGCGCAAGGCAGTCTATCAGCATTTTCTCTTTTGTGAAGTACTTGGCAAAACGCTGACGGGCACCATCGCTGTAGCGCCGCCACGTGGCCTCGTCCTTTGTTATGGACTTGACAGCTTCGGCTATCGCTTTGCTGTCACGCGGCTCCACATTGATTCCCGAGACCCCGTCCTCGTTGACCCAAGCGACTCCGGAGGCCGGAATCTTCGTGGCAATCAGCGGACGTCCTTCGGACATGGCTTCGATCTGGACTATTCCGAAAGCCTCGGTCTTCATCACGCTGCTCATGCAGAACAGGTCACACGCCCCGTAATAGGATGGAAGATCCTCCTGCGGAACCTTGCCAAGTAACTTTACCCGGTGGCCGAGTCCGAGCTCATCAATCTGGTTCTGAAGGTCTTCCCTCAATGGACCACCGCCCCCGATGAGTATCATGTAACTGTCGTCAAGGTATTTAGCCGCCTCAATGAGATAGCGGAAACCCTTATATTCAACAAGACGGCCGAGAGAGAAGACAATTCGTCTCCCGGAATATTCATTTCTGATTTTTGCCGCCTTGGCTTCGTCGCTGCGGTTAGGTTCGATTCCGATCGGGATGCAACGTGCTTTGTCCTGAACCTTCTGAAGGTAAGGAGATTCCGCGAGGTACACCGGTGACGTCCCGACGATCGCGTCCGCCCTTCTGATGAGCCAATTCTGGATCGGCAGGTAGAATTTCAGCAGAAACTTCTGCGAGAGGATGTCGCTATGCCAATGCAGCACGACCTTTCCACTGTAGCCGGAAAGCATCAGCGCCACCGCCGCCATAGGATCAGGGTGATGAATATGTATGATGTCGTAGTCCTTCACCCTTCGCCGCAGCTCAGAAATCATTGACGGCGCGATGGTGGTTCGTGCCAGGCTAATCCATGACTTGCAGCAGATAAGTTTGCCGTGAGGATTCAGATTTACTATATCGGATTGGGCATTGTCATTTTTCGCACATAACATATCGCAATCTATCCCTTTCTCAGACAGTCCTGTAGTGATTTCGTACATGACTTTCTCAACACCTCCAACCAGAGGATAGAATTTTCCGATTTGCAGGATTCTCATTTTATCTCAATCTTTGGCGTTAGCTGTTTGTTAAAACTTAGTTTTTATTGTCTATCACCGAATACTTTGAATGATTGCTGATATATTCAGGCACAATGTGTTTCATCATGGTTACTGTCGCCATGTCGTCATACTCGTGTGAAATTCTGATCAGTGATTCAATTTCTGAATTTATTTGATCATAGTCATATTCACGTACACATGCTATACGGATTTTTTTATGGAATGACGGTTTTGTGGTTTCTTTTTCGTTCAAGACTTCCTCATAGAGTTTTTCCCCATCACGCAATCCTGTATATTTAATCTCTATGTTACGTGCGCCACTTAACTTAATCATTCTTTCCGCGAGGTCCTTTATCAGAACGGGTTTCCCCATGTCGAACACAAATATTTCCCCTCCATTTCCTTTGGTCCCGGCTTCAAGGACCAATTTACAGGCCTCTGGAATAAGCATAAAATAACGAATCATCTTAGGATCAGTCACTGTGACTGGTCCACCTTCATTAATTTGTTTTTTGAATAACGGAATCACACTCCCGTTGGAACCAAGCACATTTCCAAACCTTGTGGTGACAAATTGGGTATTCCCTTCAATCCGGTGGTCTTTTTCGGCTTTGTTCAGACTTTGTACATAAATTTCACAGATGCGCTTCGAACATCCCATCACATTGGTTGGATTCACGGCCTTATCCGTTGAGATCATAACAAATTTCCGTACACCGTATTTGACGGCAAGATCCGCCAATATTTTTGTTCCTAAAATATTATTCTGCACGCTTTCCGAAGGATTGTCTTCCATCATTGGAACGTGCTTATAGGCAGCGGCATGGAAAACGAAATCCGGACGATATATGCGGAATATCCTATCCATCCTATCTTCCTTTGTTATTGAACTTACTATGGTTTCAGCCTTGACATTCGGGTAGTCCTTAGCCATCATTAACCTGATGTCATGCTGTGGTGTCTCCGCTGAATCTATCAGAACCATTAATTCTGGAGCAAATGATGCCACTTGACGAACAATTTCACTTCCGATGCTTCCGGCAGAACCTGTAATAAGAACACGTTGCCCTTTCAATGATTCAGCGATGGATCTTAAATCCACTGTTATTTCATCACGTGGAAGAAGATCGGAAATACTGATCTCCTTTATTGATGGGGTACCTTGAATGGTATTATTATGTGTATCGACCACATTGTTGGCCGCCAGAATTTTTATCCCTGCCGCCAAAATATAATCTTGAAGTACCGTGTCTTCTCTGAAATCATCTATTCTGCCTGGGGCCACCAATACAGTCTGGATGCTTCTCTGTTTGAGTTCTTCCGTTAACTTTTCATTGACTTTGAAAATTGGCTCTCCCAAGAGTCTGGTATGTTTTGAGCATAACTCCGGATCATGTGATATAAACCCTTTAAGTCTGAATCGCATAGGTTTCTCACTTCTGATTGCTTTTGCCAAACCGATTCCACCTGATTTAATACCGTAGATTACCGCATTTTGAGCCCCGTCAGTTCTGAAATAAATATCATACACTCTTTTGATGCTGACTCTCATAAGCCACATCAGACTCGTAGCCATAAATATGCTTGTGATGATATGTCGTATCTGTATTTGCGCGAATATCCCACCTCCGACATTATTAGTCCAAAAATGAACAAGGATGACAACAATGGCAGAGCATCCCATGGCATAGCCAATCTTGATCAAATCATTGAATGATGAATATCTGATAATTCCTGTGTATGTCTTGAATATAAAAAAGAAAACGCAATGAATAGCCAGAAACAGCACCATCAATCTCATTAACATCCAGAAATTATGCTGGAGTGTCGCCCCTCTGAAATAGCACCAGTACACAAATATGCTGGAACATAAGATGATGATGCAATCAAGCAGAAGGACGCAAAAATGCGGGAATGTTTGTTTGGTAAAATACCAGTTGACAATATTTTTGAGTGAATTCATAAATAGGGAGTATGGATTAGTTTTTTAAGGTTCTAAGATATTCATCATGAAGATGATAATATTTTTTCATAAACAATATGTATGTCCCGGACAAAGTCATAAGAACAATGATTGAATATAGTAAATGATTGATAGGAAGGAATATCAGCCCTAAGGAAATCAATAGTTGAAGTATTGCATATATTAAAGACACTTTGACATGTGAAATACTCAACTCATTGGCCATAAGTTGATAAGCGTGTTTTCGATGCGCGACCCCTAAATTCTCGCGCAGAAGCAACCTGTGACAGATTGTAAGTACAGTGTCTATCCCATAGACAGCAAGGAAGATGATATATGTAAAGTCTTTCGTCTTTATCACCAACATTATTAATGCAAATACGATGATGAAGGCCATGCTTACAGCACCTATGTCTCCGGCAAAGCACTTTGCATGTTTTCTGAAATTAAACAAGCAAAAAACCAGGACACTTAATGATGAGATGACAAGCAGCGGCATGTTAATGAACGGCTGAGCCGTATTCATCAGAATTAGAGGAAACAAGACTGCTAATGAATAACCTCCTGTTATTCCATTTATTCCATCCATGAAATTATATGCGTTTAGAATCCCGACGCATAATATCAATATTAGAATTATTAACCACCAGGCCTCAGGCTTTAATACCCCAACCTGGTTGAACATCATTATTATGGAAATGAATTGGAAAACCAATCGGATACTATCTGGCAAAGGGTGAATGTCATCCATGAAACTTATTATGGAAATTATCGTCAACCCTCCTATGAACCAAGGATAAACAAAGCCAAATGCTATTGCCCAAATCAAGATTCCTATAGGGAATATTATTCCGCCCCCCCGGAGAGTGACGTGGGCATGCGAACTTCTACTATTAGGTTTATCAACTATATTATAGTGTTTTGCGATACGGAAATATAGAATTTCAATATAAAAAAGCAGTACCGCCACTATGAGGTAAGTAAGCATATTCATTCTTCAGGTATGTTGAAAGTCCCTTTAAATGTGGTAGTTCTCAAGAACGTTCGTTGGAGTCCAATTCAGCATCCGTTTAGCCTTTTCATTGCTGAAGGTCAAGGATTTTGTGATCTTTCTGAGTTTCTGGGAATTGATAGGTGCGCGCTTACCTAAGCAATCACCAACCAATGCGCAACATTTGGCAAACCAATATGGAATGGAAACAGGTGTACACACTCCTGCTTGCTTTGCTATGATGCTTTCCAATTGTCGGAATGTCGGTTGAGTGTCATCACAAACATTGTAGATTCCTCCTTTGTCTGCCGACAGCATGACTAGTCTTGCGATGTCTTGGACCATCAGAACGCTTTTCCTTGCGTGCCCTCCTGCAATACTCAGATATCGGCCGGAACCGATTCCTTTGACCATGGCCCCAAGATTACCAGGGGCTTCCGGACCAGCTATCAATGATGGCCTTAGGATTGTAAGTATGACGTTATGCTTGACACACCAATCTGATAGATACCGTTCCGCCATTATTTTGCTTGACGCATAAGGGGTGTTTCCATTAAGATGTTCATTTTCAGTGATGTTTTCTCCGCTGTCCACCCCATAAACAGCCACAGTACTGATGAATATGAATGATTTGGGGACACCGTGACTTTCCAAAGCGGAACAGAGATTGACGGTGCCCGTGTAATTTGTATCATAGAACTCCTTAATCTCTGAATCGGTTTTAGGAATGGAATGCGCTTTCCCGGCCGCATGCAGCACAACGTCATATTGTGACGATATATGCGGAACATCTTTTGCCAAATTGACTTTTATGTCATTCTTGTCTGAAGCACCCAAAGTCGTCACTTCGTATGATTCCATAAGAATTGGCTTAATGTTCTTTCCTAAAAAGCCAGTCGCACCTGTAAACAGCAATCGTTTCTTCATGCTTGTCAGTTATGTAGTTTGTATCTTAATACGATTTCAATATTAGACCTTTAGACACTCTTCATAAAGCCTAATGTAGTCCGCGTAGCGATCCTCCTTGCGGAAGTGTCCGAGGGCGTAGTCGCGGCAAGGAGTTTTGTAGTAGGCTTTGCCATTTGATTCGATTTGTGAAACCGCCTGTCGCATAGCATTTATGTCGCCTTGCGGTATGACTATGCCAGTGGCTGAAGTGATTGACTCGATGCTGCCGCCGGTATTGTAGGTAATCACAGGTGTACCACAGGAAATAGCCTCCAGATTGACCGTAGGATAGTTATCCTGCCAAGTTGGATTCACAAAAACCTCAGCTGCTGAATATAGTTCGGCAAGTTGCCGCACATTTTCAGTCCTTGCGATAGGAATAATCCCCTCGGGCAAGTCCTTTGCCTGTTCCGGCTTAACGCCGACCATCACAATAATCTCATTATCCTTGAGTCGCTTAGAAAACGAAATGAAATCATCCCATCCTTTTTCCCGGCACCAGATGCTTGCAAGTCCAAGTATTATTTTCCTGTTACCGATGCCGTATTTTTCGCGGATTTCACACTCAGTCTCACAAGGTTTGAATATGTTCGTGTCTATTCCGTTGTGAATCACTCTGAAACTATAGTCTTTGAAGAATGACTCCCGCATCTCGTTCCTCATCCAATCTGAGACTGGAACTATAGTCAACAGATTTTTCGGCATCGAGCAGAAAGCTTGAGCCTTGTCATTGTAATTCTTTGCGGACCTGTCAATGAATAGACTTGACGGGAACTGGCGCATTTGCGGACAATGTCCACAGCCGGTTTTCCAACAGTTACAACCGGCCGCCGTATAATAATAGCAATGTCCCGTGTATAGCCAACAATCGTGAACAGTCCAGACAACATGTTTTCCAGCCTTGCTTAGGTAGTCAAATAATATCTTGTAGTTCAGGAAATACCCGTGAATATTGTGGATATGAATGATATCAGGATTAATCTCTTCAATCACCTTGACAAAATCTTTAGTCGCGCCGTTTGAAGCCAGTCCGTGCCTATCTAACAATCTAGTAACAAGCCCATGAACCATCACGCTGAAACGATTGCCGACAGGAATGGTATTGGACGTGCTTTTCTTAATTCCATCACGTCCCTTACTATAGGCAACATAACTTTCCCACCCGGCAGACATAGCTATGTCTCCGATTTCCTGCATGATTCTCCCGGTGGAGGTGTTCATCCTAACCACCGGATTTATCTGTAACAACTTCGGCATAGTAGTTTTATTCCTTGGTTAGTTTTTCGAACAATTCAAGCCACTTGCCCATCACAGCCTCTTCTGAATATTTCTCCTTGATCTTCAATGCTTCGGTTCCCATCCTGCGGCGCAGAGGTTCATCGGACATCAGCCTTTTCATCGCTTCCGCAAGAACTGGAACATCACCTTCGCGGACCAGCAGACCATTCTTACCATCTTCGATGATGTCTTTAGGGCCGCACTTGAAGTCGAACGTCACCGCTGGCAGACCGCAAGTCATAGCTTCGATCATCACCATAGGCAATCCCTCGAAATGCGAGCTCATAACCAACATCGAACTTCTGGCGTATTCATTCCAAATGTCATTTGTCGGCTTGTTGATGTGTGCGCTGTCTGCAAGCCCCTTCTCTTGAATCATTCTTTCGAGAATTTCCTTCCACTCGCCTTGACCGAATATGTCCAATCGCCAGTCGGAATATTCGGAGTCCTTTTTAACGATGCTCCATGCCTTGATCAGCCGGTCGAACCCTTTTTGATAGTCAAGTCTTCCCACAGCGATGACTCTGTGGGCCGTGCAGTCGGATTGGGTGGCTTCCGTTGTGATTGCCGCATTGGGAATCGTCTCAATGTTAGGAAGTTCTCCCCAATAGCCTTTATCCTCTTCCGTCAGCACGACAAATGAATCAAACTTCCGCACAATCTTCTCATCCTGTCTTGTCCTCAGCCGGTCTGACAGTCCCAACAGTCCGTGCCGTCCGTACTGAAGTCTGAAGTATTTGTTAAAGTGCAGTTCCAGCACTTTCTTGCTACCATCCTTAATCCCCGGAATGAACGATGACTCCGAAGGATAGAGCGAATCCACGATGTCCGGCCTCTCCCTGAGCAACAGCTCTGTCAGAGCCTTTCTGTGCTTCATTCTGCGCCAAAGGTACCCGATCGTCTTGAGGACTGGATTCTTCTCATTGTCATCGGTATAATTGATTCCAAGATCAATGATCCGTACCCCCTCAGGGAACGGATAGAATGTCGGCTTCCCGTGCTGATCCGTAGTTACGACCGTAACATCCCAGCCCAGTTTGTCCTTGATGTACCGAACCTTATTCAGCAGCACTCTTTCCATCCCTCCTGGATTGTACAGGGAGCACATAAAGTAGATGATTTTCATTTATGTTGAACTGCTATTTTGAGTTTTTGCTCCGTTTCGTCAGCTACTTCAGCATTCATGCATATAAACAGTGCAAATACTAAGAATATGTCCGTAGATACTTTAAACCAAATTGCAAAATTCAATATTATTAAAAACAAGAAACACGTGCTTTGTTTAGGAAATTTTGAGATACATATTTTTGCAGAGCGGATCATAAATAGAGAAAATGCTATTAGCCCAAGCAGCCCAAAATAGTAAATGAATCGAAGATAGCCTATGTCTGTTTTCATATAGAATCCATTGTATGTTGTGCCTACGTAATATGGATCAATATTCGTTGAACCAAAAAAGCCGTCTCCTATAATCCATGTTTTCAGTGTTTCAGGATACACTACCATTGATTTTAGTATATCTGTTGTATTAGACTCCCAACGGCCAGTCTCTATAACGTTGAAAAAGAGTTCGAATCCAAATCTTATATGGTTGTGTATTTGAGGGTTCGTATTGTAAGCAATAACAGTTGCCGGCAGTACTATCATTATGATTCCAATAGCCCATTTATAAAATGATTTATCAATATAATGCGGATGCCTTATAAGCATAATACACCCGTAAATTAAGGAAAGGATCACTCCAACTATTGTAGTTCGTGCTATCATGTTCCCTATAATTGCGATTATAAGATAGGATATGATATACATCGGATAATACTTTTTTATTAATTCTTTAGGTCTGGTAAAGCATACCGCTATTATGAGGATCAGTACGGCTGAGAATCGCGTACCTGCGACATCAAGCCCAGCACCAAGCCCACTAAGTCTTTTTTTAGCCTCTAAGAATTGAACGGTGTCATTATCCATCATTGAGTAGATAATCCTTTTTAATGGCATAATAAATTCCATTGACAGCGCCAAAACACATTGTGCCACACATAGACCTATTAGATAATTACATAAAAGATTAAAAGTTAAGCGTTTATGTCCTAACCTCATAGTCTGAATCACGACATATGCACTACTAAGCCAAACAAGCATTGATATAATATATGTAGTATATGCATAGTCTGGAGTGCAATTGTAGTTTATTGAAATATATCCAAATAGCGAAACGACTGCGGCAGATATTGACAATGTGATGAAATCCTTGCTTATCATGGAATTATGTCCAACAGCAAGACGCATCATCAGAATAATGAGTCCTATGCCAGCAATAATCATTTTTGTATTAACGATAGGAAGGACTCGAAGGTTAAAAGGGAAAAAGTAACAGCTGGTAACGCATAATGTGAATATTATTGATAATAATCTTTTCATCACTTACTTGTATAAGATTCTTATTAAAATTTTATCCACAAACATAAAATATAGACGAATTAGCCAAAATTGCCTTTTCAAAGCTAACCATTGTATGGCTTTCCGATGAAATGAGGTTGATTTATTCTTTAGAATATAATCATTAGCTTCCGGATACCAGACACTCCATAACTCGTTCCTCTTTCTATCTTTATTTGTCAGGAATGGGAACTTGATTTCCAATTTAAAATAGGCTATTTCCGCCACTAATGTATTTCCGAAATTCTTTTTCAGAAATTCAATTGTGTTGTTAGCGTTATATGCAAGATCTTCCAAATGTTTATCAGAGTATGTATTTGAGTATGCTGTATAATTTACTTTATTGTAATGATATAATGCCTTCTGGACGTATGCGACTTTTCCTGCATAAGCAAAGATTCGTATCATTGTCATATCTTCACCCATATTATATCCAGATGGAAAATTAATATTGTGTTCTTGATATAATGACCTGCGCACAAGTTTATTCCACACATTGTATTTCATTGTTCCGGATAAAATACCTTTGATTGCACCTAATGCGTCAACAAACTCAGGCTCTTTCATATATCTGTCTCGTTTTCCATATGATAGATACCAATCGCACCAAGTAACGTCTGCATTAGTTTTTTTTGCTATATTATATAACTCTTCCAAAGCATTATTTTCCAGCCAATCATCACTATCACAATTGAATATATATTCTCCAATGGCTACATTTAAACCACTGTTCCTTGCGGCCGCTAGACCCTGATTGGATTTATGCTTGACAATTGTTACTCTTTTAGACGGAAATGATTTTATATACTTATATAAAATGTTAATGCTGTCATCACAAGAAGCGTCATCTATGAAAATGAACTCAACGTCAACTAATGTTTGTTGAAATAGAGAACAAATGCAACGCTCGAAATATTTTTCGACATTATATATAGGGACTATAACCGATACTTTTGTCATATAATCTGCTTATATCGAGAGTTTATTATATTAATTCCTTTATCCGAGAATTTTCTGCCAAATAATTTATCAGAGCTGAAGAGAATGTCCGGTGAGACATCGTCGAGCATTTTAAGCACCCCATTATTCCATACTATGAATCTTTTACATCCATTGAATTCATCGTTGATATCATATATTCTATCTCTAAATTTCGAGTTCCAACAAAGTGTTTGCACAAACATCTCATCAGGACAATAGGTATGATTAAATATCTGGTGAATCAATTTTTTATTATCTAGAATATATTTTACTAGTTCATCCGTTATACTACACCATTGGCATCCTTTTTTTATAACCAAAGAACTACGCGAATAATTGATGATACTTTGAAATCTGGCTATTGATGACCTTATAAATCGTATTAAAATGTTTTTTGATTTAAAGAATCGAGAGAATGGGAAGTAATGTTGGCTTCTCCATCTGATTTCATTTTGTGTGGTCTTGGCAAAGCCTATGAATTCAGTTCCCTGATACTTATCACAAAAATTGTGTATGAAATCTTGGCTTTTAAGAGGAAAATCGACTCCGGAAATCAGATGATAATATCCATATGGCCCATTATTATGGGCCTCTTCAAACAGCATCAATTCGACTTTCACCAAGCTGTAATCTCCCCATCTTGCATCCAATCTATTCGACAGGATAACTAACTTGCTTTTCTCTGTGCGCAAAGTTGTTCCGTCGAAATTTGCTTTTTTGTCTATATGAATGTAGATATCATTTCTTGTGTCATCAAGTGCGCATATTAGTTTACATAATATATCGTAAGACGAGTGCGTGATTATCAAGTATGCGTGTTTCATGGGTTTATATAATTAAAACAGCTGAATGAAATGTAGTGGTCAAACATCAGTTGGAATTTGCAAGGGTAAATCATCCAAACTTCAACATCCTTAAATAATCATAAAGTTTGCGAGATTGCAGTTTGTATAGTAGTTTAATCATAAGATCTTTAATATTTCCTACATACATATATTTACCAAGTGAAACCCAATCTACCATTTCCAACAATCTCATTCTTGTTTCATAACTTCTATGTGAATTATGATATATTGAATTAATAGTCCTGTTAGCAAAATCACAAACCATACTTAACAGCATACTTTTTTGCCGATGATCAGTTATATTTTTCTTTGATAAGAAGAGTTTAACCAAATTATAGGCTTGTGTATATGCATAATATTCTTCTTCAAATGAATAGATCTTTAAAGATAGTGACCCAGGCCTCCTGCAATAGTAATAATTCACTTTAGAAGAGAATGCTACCAAATTCGCTTCTAGCAAATATGTGAATACAAATAGGCGATCTTCTCCAACATGGACATTTTTATCAAATCTGATATTATTTTGGCGGATAATACTTGTTCTGAATAGTTTGCCATACGGTGCGTAACATGTTTTTAATCGGCGGTAATCAGTCAGAAGTATTTCAATTCCTCCTTTATTGTCTTTTGCCTTTGGTGGCGAGTATTTATAAGTTCCATCAATATAGTAAAAGTTTGACATCACAAAATCGGTATGATGGTCAATACTATTATATAAGTCAATCAGATAATCTTTTGATACTATATCATCACTATCAACAAAGCACAAATAATCTCCAGAGACCTTATCAATGCCATAATTTCTAGCGTCTGACGCACCGCCATTATTCTTATGAAAAATTTTTATTCTTTTATCTTTTTGTTTATATGACTTACATATTTTCAAGGATTCATCAGACGACCCATCGTCAACCAATACTAATTCGAAATCAGTATATGTTTGTGCAAGTAATCCGTCGAGACATTCTCGCAAATATTTTTCAGCATTGAATATGGGAATAACTACAGAAATCATGGTTGCTTAATATAAGTATTGCTCTACACTTCAGAGTAATTCAGACATTACAAAACTGAACATAAGAATCTACAAAATCATTCAGAGTGTATTTGTTCTCAATAATCATATTTCTATCAATACTACGTTAAAAATTTAAAAACACTGTGGCATACAGCCACTTACGTATACA
>OIYR01000231.1_pt1 | contig 32723 bp, 22 predicted proteins | sample 1588221 | NCBI WGS metagenome assembly OIYR01 (sample SAMN03283292) | human gut metagenome | biome: human-associated habitat; material: feces | host: Homo sapiens | place: Peru | collected 2012
GAAACTCGTAGTGGTAGCAGCCGGTGTGCCATCAGCCAACATCAAGGAGTGGTTAGACAAGGATGGTATCACCCCAACCTTCTTCCTCGTGATGCCAAACATCGCCATCGCCTACAAGCAGTCGATGACCTTCATCACTCCTGTGGATGCATCTGTCACAGAAATCCAGCAAATTACAGAAATCTTCGATGAATTGGGCGAAAGCCTCATCATGGAGGAGCGTCTCTTCCCTGCAGCCACAGCCATGTCGTGCGCCATCGCCTATGCCATGCGCTATGTAAGAGCCAATGTGGAAGGCGGCGTAGAGATGGGATTCAAGGCAAAGGATGCCCAGAAGATTGTGCTCCAGACCGTGAAGGGAGCCGTAGAGTTGCTTCAAGCTACTGGTGAGCATCCAGAGGCAGCCATCGACAAGGTTACAACTCCTGGCGGCTGTACCATCAAGGGCTTGAACACCATGGAGCAGAATGGCTTCACCAATGCCGTCATCAAGGGATTGATAGCAGGAAAGAAATAAAATCTCTATCCTAAGGATAGATGACATATAGCAAACAACCCATAAAAGAAAAGCAAATGCAGCAGGAGTTTTATGCTCTTGCTGCATTTTTTATGTTATACAGGATGCAGTATATTATCGTGGTCCCAAGAATCGATCACCATTCAAGTGAATCATGTGATCAGGCACATCTGCTATCCACACTTCCGTATCCCATGCAAGAGACTCCGAGAATTTCTTGAAGGTCTTGAAGTCAAGGAATGCCGTAACAAAATCTTGCCGCTCTTTACATTCTTTGTCAGTTCTTGCAACTCAATGATACGCTTGTCGTCCATAGGACCAACTGAGGTAACAGACTCGATAAAATAAAGCCAATCTTTATCTTCTCGATAAAGCACCACATCTGGCATTTTATCATGCAGTGTAATCTCAAAGCCTAATTCACATAGCCGCTTTTCGTTCTTCACAAGGTCTTTCTCTATAGTATCACCAACCTAAAGACATTCGGCACCAGGTGCAAACCGAGCACCAAACTCTTCGATGATAGCCTTTTGCAATTCATTATGCTTGCCTACAGAGAAAGAGAGGTCCTTGCCATTGATAGTCACAGGTATCTTTTGAAACTTCTTTTTCGAAGCATAAATACTAATCAGAGATTCATGATTAGAAAGGAAATGCGACACCACTTCTGCCGTTCCATTGCCTCTTATCACAGCCAAAAATTCCTCCGTTAGCCTATATCTGTAATCTGGGCTATTTGTAGACTTACCATTATCCTCAATAAATGCCGCATTACGGAAATGGTGAATCGCCTGCTTACGAAACGTTTCACGAGAGTTCTCAGCATAAGATTTTTTATAGCCAGAACCTGCTCCTGCATCTAAGGCATAAAGCACTTGCTTTTCACTATCTATCGTGAAAAGCGAAGCCATAAAGCGAGCTGTTTCCATGCTTGTAAAGTCATCCAAAGTTTCCTATGCTTTTTATCCTTTTTTATATTTCTACCCTCTTCACATACACCTTCGTGTTCCTTCTGCCTTCGAAATCAATGCCTGTCGAATGGTCTTGGGCGAAGGCACAAAGTTCTTTCGCTGCTGTGGAGCGAGGGAGACCGGTCAACTCGGCATAATCTGCCACACGAATGAAGGGATGGGTGGCATCAGATAGGTAGTCTTGCAATAACTTCAGGCGTTGCTCCTTGCTATAAGGCGAGCGATTGACACGGGAGACACCGGCACGAGAGAGGTGACACATCCTGTTCACATCCTTCACCAAGTCCTTGTCCGACACATAGCGCACGTTTTTCACCTCGATGCTCTTGGCATTTCTCTTAGGACCTTCCCCATCAATGGTGTCTATCTCCTTGTCATCCTTCACGCCGAGCGTTGCCTGGAAGGTGCCGATGCCATCGAGCGTCACAGTGTAGCCTTCCGCCAACTGCTCTGCCAAGCCATCCGCAATCTTGCCCAACGCATGCTTCAATACTCCATCATCCATCAAGCCATGCTTTCCTATGTATTCCAAGAACTCCTTGGTAGAAAGGTTGCGACTCTTCTGAAGACGATAGTAACACTTTGTCTCACCAGTACCATGAAGGTCTGGTATCTCTTGCTTGATATACTTTGCCATGATAATCTATTTTTAGTTTGTCAACAAATCGGTGGCTAGCACCCTATCGTGATGCTCTCGAACACAAAACGCTAGCCAACCGACCACAAAGTTACAACTATCCTAGGACAAAACCTACAGAAACCTACTACTTTTTATAAAGCTTAACTTATATTTAGTGAAATCCAAGTTGAATTTCACGGAATACAAGTTGGATTTCATGAAATACAAGTTAGGCACACCATTATACAGTAGGGTTCTACAGGTTTGGTTCCCTAGCGCAAGAGGTTATATCCTAGGACGAATCAAGTTTTATAGTCAAGAGAGAGAGAAACGACACTCCTAGATGTTCCAGAGGGAACAGCTCGAATGACAAAAAGTGAATATAAGGATGACAAAGGTGTACTTCACTAGGCATAAGACAACTATCATTCAGCATTTTCTGCATAATTATAACAGTTTTCTATCAAAACCAAGTGTAAATATTCAATTTATCGCCTCTTTGTTTGCTCATATCATCAAAAAGTCGTACTTTTGCGAGCAAAACCAATAAAACATAGAACTATGGACGAAGCAATCAAGCAAATCGGTGAGAGACTGAAAGGTCTTCGCGAGGTTCTCAACATCCCAGCAGAGGAAGTGGCTGAACTTTGCGAAATCAGTCTGGAACATTATCTCAAGATAGAATCGGGCGAAGCCGACCCTTCGGTTTATCGCCTTTCCAAGATATCCAAGCGATACGGCATCGACCTCGATGTACTGCTCTTCGGCGAGGAACCTCGCATGAAGGGATATTACGTGACACGAAAAGACCAAGGTCCTGAGATTGACCGCAACAACCAATATAAATACCAAAGCCTTGCCGTAGGCTTCAAGGACAGAAAGGTGAACCCTTTCATGGTGCAGGTTGACCCATTGCCTGGCGACAGCAAACCTAACAAGAACGGACACGACGGTCAGGAATATGACTACGTGATAGAAGGTCAACTCGAAGTAACCATCGAGGAAAAAGTGATGGTGCTCGGTCCTGGCGACAGCATCTACTTCGACAGCAAGAAACAGCACTGCTTCCGCTCCTTGAACGGAGAGCCAGCCAAGTTCCTCTGCATTATTATTTAAGTGAAGAACGAAGAGTGAAGAGTGAAGAATTCTCTTGCAAATGAGAGCAGAGCCAAGTTTGCTTGAGCTATGCCGAGTGCAGCAGAGAATCTTCTTTGAAGAATTCAATAGCAACAACTATGATTGAGAGATTTCTAAAACAGACTACATTTACTTCAGAGCAAGACTTCAAGGAGCATCTGGAGTTCATCATACCAGAAGATTTCAACTTTGCCTACGACGTGATGGACGAGTGGGCAAAGATCAAACCCGACCACGTAGCCCTCTTATGGACCAGCGAACGTGGTGAGGAAATCAAGTTCACATATAAGGACCTCAAGGAGCAGAGCGACAAGGCTGCCGCTTACTTCCAGAGCTTGGGCATCGGTCACGATGACAAGGTGATGCTCATCTTGAAGCGTCACTACCAGTGGTGGCTCGCCATGCTCGGACTTCACAAGCTCGGTGCCGTAGCCATCCCTGCCACCCACATGCTCACCAAGCACGACATCATCTACCGCAACAATGCGGCTAGCGTGAAAGCCATCATCTGCTGTGGCGACGACTATGTGGTAGAACAGATACAGGAGGCGATGCCAGAGAGTCCTACCGTGAAGCTCTTGATTAGCATCGGTCCTGACATCCCTGAGGGATTCCACGACTGGATGAAGGAATGGAACGAATGCGCTCCTTTCGTTCGCCCAGAACATGTAAACTCTAACGAGGACACCCTCCTCATGTACTTCACATCTGGAACCACGGGCGAGCCTAAGATGGTGGCTCATGACCATCTCTATGCCCTTGGTCATCTCACCACAGGCGTGTATTGGCACAATCTCCATGAGAATTCCATCCACCTCACCGTAGCTGACACCGGTTGGGGCAAGGCGGTATGGGGCAAGCTCTACGGACAATGGTTTGCCGGCGCCACGGTCTTCGTTTATGACCATGAGAAGTTTACTGCAGAGAAGATTATGCGCCAGATAGAGAAGTATCACATCACTTCTTTCTGCGCCCCTCCTACCATCTATCGTTTCATGATACGCGAGGACTTCTCCAAGTACGACTTGAGCAGCCTCGAGTATTGCACCACTGCGGGAGAGGCGATGAATCCATCTGTGGCAGAGACCTTCCAGAAGTTGACTGGCATTCAGATATACGAGGGATTCGGACAGACCGAGACCACGATGACGCTCGGTACCTTCCCATGGATCAAGCCGAAACCAGGCAGCATGGGCAAGCCAAATCCACAATACGATGTCCACATCTTGCGCCCCGACATGACGGAGTGTGAGGATGGCGAGAAGGGTGAGATTTGCATCCATATCGGCGATGACAAGCCACTCGGCCTCTTCAAATATTACTATCGTGATGACAAACAAACCAAGTCGGTATGGCACGATGGCTATTATCACACTGGCGATATGGCATGGCGTGACGAGGAAGGTTACTATTGGTTTGAAGGCAGAATCGATGATGTCATCAAGAGTTCCGGTTATCGCATCGGTCCTTTCGAAGTGGAGAATGCCTTGATGACCCATCCTGCCGTAGTGGAGTGCGCCATCACGGGTGTGCCAGACCCTATCCGAGGTATGGTGGTGAAGGCAACGGTTGTCCTCGCCAAGGATTACAAGGCTAAGGCTGGTGACGACCTAATCAAAGAACTCCAGAATCATGTGAAGCACGAGACCGCCCCATACAAGTATCCTCGCATCATCGAGTTCGTGGATGAATTGCCAAAGACCATCTCTGGCAAGATTCGTAGAGTGGAGATTAGAGAGAAAGACAACAAGAAAAAGTGAAGTATCAGCAAGATGAAGACAATAAATAAGATTATATTTACACTCACACTATTACTCTTAATGGGTAATAGTGTGAGAGCACAAAAATTGACAAACACCCCAAAAGTGATACTAGGAGTTAGAGGAGGTATCACTTTTGCTCCAACAGAATGGGATGGTTCTAGCATAGAAATTTTTCCTACAGCTGGCTTCTCGGCTAGTTTCAATATAGCCAAGCTTCCTTTCTATATAGAAACAGGTTTATATTATACCAACAGATTTGTCACTGATTGGGATAACCACTCATTATTGGCACCTGCACTTCTATCATATCATATTCCTCTCAAGAACAACATATCTATCCAACCATTTATGGGACCCTTTATAGCGTACGGATTTAATGAAAATACAGTTGACTTTGGATGCCGAATGGGAGTTGGCTTTAGTAAAAAACACTTCTACATCAACTGTGGATATGATATAAGTGGAAATAACGGAGTAGATGAAGACGCATTATTTGTGAGTGTCGGTTATAACTTTTAAAGAGAAAAATGAGAAGAATAGTAGTAAAGGTGGGCAGCAATGTGCTGACCCGAGAGGATGGACATTTGAACGTGACAAGAATGTCGGCTTTGGTGGACCAGTTGGCTTGGTTGCGCCGACACGACTATGAGGTGATACTCGTATCTTCTGGTGCCGTGATGGCTGGCAGAGGCGAGTTGCAGATAGACCATCAACTGGATAGCGTGGAACAGCGACAGTTGTTCTCTTCCGTAGGTCAAGGCAAGCTCATCCAATTGTATTACGACTTGTTCAGAGAATACGGCATCAAGGTGGGACAGGTACTGACGATGAAGGAGAACTTCCTTGCCAAGGAACAGTACCAGAACCAGAAGGCTTGTATGGAACTGATGCTGGAGAATGGCGTTCTCCCTATCGTCAACGAGAACGATACCGTATGCCTCACCGAGTTGATGTTCACCGATAATGACGAGTTGTCAGGCTTGATAGCCAAAATGCTGAAAGCCGATGCCCTCGTCTTGCTCTCCAATGTGGATGGCATCTACAATGGCGACCCATCCCTACCTACGTCTCGCATCATCCCTTCGGTATATTACGACCGAGACGTAAGCGACTATGTAAGTGAGGAGAAGAGCAGTCATGGCAGAGGTGGCATGATCTCCAAGTTGAAGACCGCACAGGATGTAGCCAATGCGGGCATCAAGGTCATCATCGCCAACGGTAACACGCCCAACATCCTCATCGACTTGAAGGAGCATCCCATGGAAACCTTACATACAGAATTTGCACCAAGACCTCAAATATAAATCTATATTTGGGGCCTTGCCCTTTTATCTGACATAGAGGCTTGTCACGAGTAATCGGATGGTGCCATACCTTTCATCTTCTTAAACACCTTTGAGAAATAATTAGGGTCAGAGAAGCCACAAGCGTATGCTGTCTCCGACACATTATAACCCTCGGAAAGCATGTGGCAAGCACGTTCTATACGCTTATGACGGATATAGTCACCCATAGAGATATTCATGAGGCTCTTCATCTTGGTATATAAGAGACTCCTGGAAATGCCCATACTAGAAGTGATGTCGTCTATGGAGAAATTAGCATTTTCCAAGTTTACTTCCACCATATCGCTAATGCTCTTGACAAAGTCCTTGTCCAGTTGTGTCAATGTCTTGTTGGCTTCAATGGCCTCCTTGCCTCCCTCAACGATCTTCTCTTGGCGATTACGCACCAATCGAAGGATATTACCAATCTGATAACATAGGGCAACAGGGTCAAATGGCTTGGAGATATACACATCCGCACCATCCTTGTAACCGCTCTTGATGTCATCAGGGTCGCTCTTGGCAGTCAACAGAATGACAGGAATATGCGATGTAGCCATATTACCTTTCAGCATATTGCAAAGTTCATTACCTGTCATCCTAGGCATCATCACGTCTGATACCACCATTTCAATGTCCTGTCGAGAGATGGCAATATTCCAAGCCTCCTGTCCGTCTTTCGCCGTAACGACATGATATTCCTTGCCCAACAAATCAGCCAAGAACTTCAACATGTCCGCATTATCCTCCACAACCAATAAGGTATGCATGCCTTCGCCAACTTCTTTTTCTTTTGAAAGCTGTGTCACAACACCATCTTGGGAATCTACACTCAAAGGCTCTGCCTTGCTGACATAATCCTTCACGGTAACCAATTCTTTGTCAGACGAGATCTTGTCTTTTTCAGTAAATGCGTCTTCTGCCACATCAATCCATACCGTGAAAGTACTACCCTTTCCCAATTCACTATCCACAGCAACACTACCCTTATGAATCTCTGCCAAGCGACGAACCAAAGACAAGCCGATACCCCAGCCTTTACTATTGGCATTAAAGCCACGCTTGGTTTGATAATATCGCTCAAAGATATTAGCGATTTCTTCTTTCATGATGCCAATGCCCGTGTCGGCAACTTCCATCTTAAGGAATAAGTCGGGAGACTCTAGCTTCCGCACCATCTCCGCCCCAATGGTAATGACACCACCAGTGGAAGTAAACTTCATCGCATTCGACATCAAATTGTTGAGGATATGCTCTATATAAGAAGGTGAGAACCATCCATCCTCACCATTATCAATGGTACGAATCTCCAGTTTGAGCTGTTTTGCGGAAATCATCTCCTTGAAATTGGCAGCCAACATGGCTACAAATTCCACAGGATTGCCTTGTTGCACATAAAATGGGAAGTTGTCGGATTCTATCTTGTTGAATGTCACCAACTCATTGATCATGTGCTCCATCTTGGTAGCATTACGTATCGCCATATCGAGCGAAGTCTTTGCCTCATCACTGAGTTGTGAGACGGCAATCGTCTTCAAAGGGGCTTTAATCAGTGCCAACGGCGTCTTCAACTCATGAGAGACCATCGTAAAGAAGTTGGACTTCATCTTATCCACCTCCTTCACCTTTTCCTTCTCCAAACTCACATACTTGATTTCCGCCTTTTCCTTCATTCGCATATTATAGAAAGCGATAATTCCAATAGCTACACCACACAGAAGAAGCAAATAGATGAATATCGCTAGATTGGAGCGATAGAACGGAGCCTCAACAACAATATCCAAGACCCGCTCACTCATGTTGTCTTCTTTCATGATGCCATTGTTGGCTCTTACATGGAGGCGATAGTTGCCTGGCTGAAGCAGATAACCATTAAATCGGTGCTCCGTACCCACATCTCGCCAATCCTTGTCTATGCCATCCACCTTAATCTGATACCTCACATTCTCCATACAGCCTGGCATGACGACACCATATTCTATGGAGAACGACTTTGCCTGGTCATAGCTCAAGACGATCTCATCGGTACAGTCTAGGCGAGTTTTGAGTGGGGAGTCTTCACTTGCCACACTCATGAGCTTGTTGTTGATGTAAAGCTGCTTGAAATGTATTTGATAATGAATGGCCTTATCCACTATCTTTTGAGGATAGAAAGTTAGCAGTCCATCAAAGGTACCCATCATCATAAAGCCCCGTGGAGAGTAATAAGATGAGGTAAAGTTGAACTGATTGACTGGTAGCTCTGCATTCGCAGAAAAGCAACGCGTGCTTCCATCCACGAGATGATAGCGATAGAGACCCCGATCCGTACCAATCCACAAACAATGATTGGCATCCTCGACAATGCTGCAAATCGTGCATTCCTGCGGAAGTCCACAAGAAGCATGCTTTATCTTCTGCTTGTCGTTAGCATTTAGACAAAACATTCCGCAGTTGTTGGTGCCAATCCAAATCCTCTTTTGAGAATCTTCAAATACGACGATAATATAATTATCCGTCAACCCACAATGGCTTTCATTACTGTAGCGTATCACCTTGCCATGGTCTATGCAGAAAAGGCCATAAGAAGTAGTTGCCGCCCACAAGCGATGCTTGCTATCCTCAAAAAGCGAATAGATGAACACATGGTCAAGAAGTTGATGACCTATCTTGCGGAAGACATTGTTCTTGGCATCATAATAGCGTAGGCCATCCATGGTTGCAACCCAAATCCTGCCATTCGAAGTCTTACAGACATCGAAGATTCCCGCCGATGTGATGCCATTCGTATAATAATATTGCGAATATTGATGTGTTCCTAATTGATAACGGAACAATCCATTGAAGCGTGAGCCTATCCACATGTCACGAGACCCTGGGTCATAATAAAGACTATGCACATTGGAGCCAAGTGTTGGGATGCCCGTAAAAGGAGTAAAAACATGGTTCTGCATATCATAGATGAAGATACCATTATCCTCTGTGGCAATCCAAACCAATCCACCCTCCGCCTCAACTATTGAGCGAGGAATACGTGCATTGAATGCCCCAGGTTTTCCATTGGCATAATCATGCATAAACCAAGAGTTGCGCTTGACCAAGTAATCCACGCCTCCGAAATAGGAGCCAATCCAGATATTATCCTCCCTGTCCGACAAGATACTATAGATCGCATTATCCGTCAAGCTATTCGACTTGTTTGCCTCTTTTTTGATTCTCTCTATATGCCCATCAGAAGCAATCACGGCAATACCCATCTCCGTGCCTAGCCAGATGTTATGGCGCTTGTCCTCGGTGATAGTTCGCACAATTCCTCCCGTAAGCCATTTCGCTTCATACTTCACTTCCTTACCAGTGGCAAGAGTGACGCATACCAATCCCCCATTGTCACATCCAATCCACAAGCGCTGCCGAGAATCCACATAAAGTGGCTTGATGGTGTTTTGCTCTATGCTCGAATTTCCCAAACCATCCAATTTGTGAAGATTTATCTTGGATAGCGTTGCATTAAAAGAAAAAACAGCCTTGTTGGTAGATACAAAGATATTACCCTTACCGTCCCTTGCCATGGAGGCGATGGCTCCATAGTTGAGAGATGGATAAACGGAGAAGGCATCCGTTTTCTTGTCATAGACAAAGAGCTTGTCATGGCCCGTTAGGATTCGACCATCTTTCGTTTCCACGAAACTTGTGCAATACCCCTTGACATTACCATAATTTTGGAAGTCGTCCGTTCTGGAGCGATAACGACTCACACCATTTTCGGTAGCAACCCACAAGTTCTTCTTGGAATCCAAAAACAGTCCATGAACGAAATTATGTATTAACGAATGTGCCATTCCTTCTTGATGGTAATAAGTCTGCACATTATAACCATCAAACTTGGCCAACCCATTTCGGGTACCAATCCAGATATATCCATCGGCATCTTGCACGATGGCTTCCACTTGTTGATTAGGCAAGCCATTAGAGGTATTGAGATGTCGAAAGCAGAAGTCCAAGGCCCATGCTGACCATGTATTGACTACAGCAAAAATTAAGGTCAAGAGTATTTGTTTCATCTATGTTACTTTTATTTCAAGTGCAAATATAGCCTTTTTTATAGGTAATCCTGCATTTTTTACAAGTATTTTTGACCAGACTAGACAGAATTACCCATATCCAAGACGATATTACCCATGATGGCATTAAAATATTATGTACTTTTGCAATCGAAATTAACAATCTAATTATTGCTATAACGATGAACAAAAGAACAACCATCTTTTCAGCACGGCTACTCTCTACATGCATGGCCTCCCTATTCATGATACCATCTTGTAGTTCAAACGAGCCACAATATCCTGAGATCAACAATAAAGATAACAACAAGGAGGAAAAGACTGTCTTGACAGAAGCCGACCCTACCATCTTCAGAGATACCGATGGCACCTATTATTTATATGGCACAGGAGCTCAATCCGACAAAGGCTTCTATGTTTATCAGTCGAAGAATCTCAAGGAATGGTCTGGACCTGTTGGCAAGGAAAACGGCTTTTGCCTCACGAGCGGCACTTCGTTCGGAACCACAGGTTTTTGGGCGCCACAAGTAGCCAAACGAGGCAACACCTACTATATGTTCTATACAGCCAATGAACAAATTGCCGTAGCCACAGCCTCATCGCCATTGGGTCCATTCAGTCAACCCAACAAGCAGATGATTCAAGCACCTTGCAAGACCATTGACCCCTACGTATTGTTTGACAACGACGGAAAGGTGTATCTTTATCATGTAAGACTTCAAAACGGCAATCGCATCTATGTAGCCGAGATGACAGACGACCTCAGTTCCATCAAGGAAGAAACCGCCAAGGAATGCATCAGTGCTAGCTTGCCATGGGAAGATACCGAACAAGTGGCATGGAAAGTGACAGAAGGCCCAACGGTTTTGCATATCGGCGATACCTATTATATGTTCTATTCTGCCAACGACTTTCGTAACATTGATTATGCAGTGGGCATAGCCACAGCCGATAATCCATACGGACCATGGACCAAGCTGAATGCACCTATCATCTCACGAACTAACATCGGGTATTATGGAACAGGACATGGAGATGCTTTTCTAGATGATGCAGGCAAGTGGAAGTACGTATTCCACACGCACCAAAGCTTCACGGAGGTAGCTCCTCGCAAGACCGCTCTCGTAGGATTGAACTTCAAGAATGGTAGTTTTACCATCGAAGAGAATACGTTTACCTATTTATATAAGAAATAACTCTAACTATTATACAACTATGTACAGACGAACATTACTTACAGTGGCACTCACAGTTGTCACACTATGTTCCAATGCTCTTGATGTCAAGACGAAGATTAGCATCAAGCAGCCAGGCAATCCTGCCGTCACCTATTCACTGAAGGAGGATGCCGGACAATTGGTATCAGCAAATGGCTCTGCCTTGCCTATCGAAATCAAGCAGCAAGTAACCAATGACGGCAAAGACCAAATCTACCAGGTTACGCTGACGGCACGACAAACAGCCTTCTACAACTTCGAAGCCAGCCTCAACACGGGTTTGCCTTCCAATGGCAGCGAGTTCTACTTGCCTGGTTTCTGGTATCACCTAAATCTTCGCTCTCCTAAAGAGGCGCCAGCCTTCCACACTTCGAAGAGTTGGAATTTCAGAGAAGACCGCCTATCATCCCCGATGACCAGTGCCTTCAATGAGAGTGAGAAAAAATCGATAGCCGTCATGCGCTGCCTTGACAGTTCCAGCGAGACCCTGACCACCCATACGAGCGGGGAAGTCATCCTCAGTGGAGAAACCTCCTTGGGATATCTCGGTTTCGACAGCGAGCACAACGACGTAGCCCTTACCTTTGGTTATCCATATATAGAGACCCCAAAGCGCTATATCCGAAAACTAACACTTATCGCTCCAATCTTCACATACGCAAAGCTAGAAAAAGGAAAGAGCAAGACCATCACTTGGAGAATCATCGATGGCTCTGCCAACAATTATGGAGAACACGTAACCAACATGTGGAAGAAATGCTTTGACATCTACAATCCACGACCTCTGACTCCGCTCTTCGGACCAGACGAAATGAAAAAAGGATTATGCAACTATTTCAGACGCTCTTACATAGACCGTTATCCATTGAAATATCATTCAGGAACTACATTGCTCACTTATGATTGCAAGCCATATCCTGCCATGCAGATTGGTTTCTGCGGAAGAGTATTGCTCAATGCCTTCAACGCAATAGAATATGGAGAGCAACATCAGGAAAAAGACTTGGTGAACATGGGAAATGAGATTCTTGAGAGTTTCCTACAACATGGTTTCACCAGTGCAGGCTACTTCTACGATGACGTGAACTTCAATAAGGGATTCCCTACCGATGAGAAAGCCGTTCACTCCATTCGCCAACAATCAGAAGCCGTCTATGCCATCCTTTTGTACCTGAAATACGAGAAGAGTCAAGGACGCAAGCATGCAGAATGGGAGAATCACATCAAGCAAATCTTGGATGGTTTCCTCAAGCTACAGAAAAAGGACGGTAACTTTGCCAGAAAGTTCCACGACGACGGTTCCGATATAGACGCCTCAGGTGGAAGCACTCCTTCTGCCACATCAGCCTTGGTGATGGGCTATCGCTACTTTGGCAAGAAGCAATACCTTGAGGCAGCCCGCCGAACCATCGACTATCTGGAGAAGAACATCATTTCAAAGAGTGACTATTTCTCCTCAACCCTCGATGCCAACTGCGAGGACAAAGAAGCTGCCATATCTGCCGTCACTGCCAACTACTACATGGCTTCCGTGACCAAGGGTAAGGAACGTCAACGCTACATCGACCTTTGCCAGAAAGCAGCCTACTTCGCCCTATCATGGTACTATCTATGGGATGTACCTTTTGCGCAAGGTCAAATGCACGGCGACTTAGGTCTCAAGACCCGTGGATGGGGTAACGTATCTGTAGAAAACAACCACATCGACGTATTCGTCTTTGAGCTGCCTCACATCGTCAAATGGTTGAGCAAGCAAGTGAACGAACCAAGATTCCAGCAGATCTACGATGTCATCTTCACCTCACTCTCACAATTGATGCCTACCAAGGAGCGCAACTGTGGCATTGCCGTACCAGGCTTCTATCCAGAGGTGGTACAGCACACAACTTGGGACTACGGTATGAACGGCAAGGGATTCTACAACAATTACTTCGCCCCAGGCTGGACAGTAGCATCACTGTGGGAAATGTACTCACCAAACCGTACTGACAACTTCCTCAAAAAATAAGAGGAAGTCCATCATGTATGAATTATCTAACGTTTAAGACCTGCTCAAAAGGCAGTCATAACCTAATACAAAAAGAGAATATGAAAAAGAATTTGTTACTAACAAGCATTGCTCTCATGTCTATTGCATCCGCAATGGCAGAAGGAGCATCGACGCCAAACAAGTATTTTACACATTCTGCAGCCATTCTTCAGCAGAAAGCAACGGCAAGTGGAAAAGTTCTCGACACCAATGGAGAGCCTCTCATCGGCGTAACCATCATGGAAGAGGGAACACAAAATGGAACTGTAACAGGACTAGATGGCAGTTTCTCTCTCAACATGACGAAAAGCAATGCGATGCTTAAATTCTCATATATTGGATTCACGGATGTCAAGTTGCCTGCTGCCAACAACCTAACTGTTACCATGAAAGAAGAGCAGAATGCTCTGAATGAAGTCGTGGTTGTAGGTTATGGCACCCAAAAGAAAGTAAACCTTACAGGATCTGTTGTATCAGTAGATCTTGCCAAAGAAACCAACTCCCGTCCAGTCACCACCGCAGCACAGGCTCTGCAAGGTATGGCTGCCGGTCTCGATATCATCCAAGGCTCAGGAAAACCTGGCGAAGAGAACTTCTCTGTCAACATACGTGGTGTGGGAACCATGAATGATGCCAGCCCATTGGTATTGGTTGATGGTATGGAAATGAGCCTCTCTGAAATAAACCCTATGGATATAGAGAGTATCTCTGTATTGAAAGATGCTGCCTCTTGTGCCATCTATGGTAACAGAGGTGCCAATGGTGTCATCTTGGTTACCACCAAGAGCGGAACAGAAGGTAAGATCAACCTCAGCTATTCTGGTCGTTTATCCATCAACTCACCTTCCAAACTCATTCGTTTCATGTCCAACTATGCCGATTACATGTCTATCGTCAACGAGGCTTGTGAGAACATTGGCACTGCTGGCAAATATCCAGAATCTGTGATCCAGCAATGGCGTGACGCAGAGGCAAATCCAAACGGATTGGCAGAGTCTGGCTATCCTAACTACGTGGCATACCCAAACACAGATTGGTATGACGAGATCTATCAGACCAAGGTGATGCAGGAGCATTCCATCTCTTTGTCAGGAAAAGACACACGCACTCGCTACAACTTGGGCTTGACTTATCTTGACAACCCTGGTATGATTGTACGCTCAGGCATGAAGAAGTACTCCATCAACTTGAAGTTGATTTCAGATGTTACCAACTGGCTCCAAGTAGGTGCACAAGTATGGGGTTCTCATTCCGATAAGGATAGAAACAACGTAGATGCATTAAGCAGCTGGGAATTCTTGAAGACCGTACCTGGCATTTATCCTTATTACGATGGCAAATATGGTGGCATCGAGACTTCCATGGAAGATGGAGCTGCTCACAACCCATTATTATTTCTCAACGGTCAAGGCGATAGCTACAAGAAGACGACACATGCCTACTCCACTGCGTATGCACAAATCAAGTTCCTCAAGGACTTTACGTTCAAGACCAACTTTGGATATGATTACTACAATACACGCCATAAACTGACAGAGGGTAGCAATGAGAGCTTCAGTTTCAGCAGAAACGAAGTGGTTAGCTCTGCCACTTCATTGGAGACTTTGGCTGGATACATGTATTACAACCACTACTACAACTGGAAGTGGACCAACACCCTCAACTGGAACCACACTTTCGCCCAAAAACATGACGTAGGTGCACTCGTCGGTTTTGAGGAAGGCAAGAATAGCAATGGTAATACTGATGTCAAGAAGATGGGTATGATAGACCAAACCATCAGCGACCTGAACACCCTGACTTCAGCAGAATACATCAAAGGTTCTTTCACTGGATATACTTATCGTTCATGGTTTGGACGTCTGAACTATGCCTACGATTCTCGTTACCTCTTTGAGGCCAATGCCCGCTATGATGGTTCATCTCGCTTCTCTCCAGACAACCGCTGGGGTTTCTTCCCTTCAGCATCAGCTGGATGGCGCATCAGTGAGGAAAACTTTGCCAAGAATTCTTTCCTCAACGCATTTGACAACTTGAAGCTCAGAGTATCATACGGTAAGTTGGGTAACTCTTCAGTTGACAACTATGCATACCAATCTTGGTATGAGACCGGTTACACAATCATGGGTGGCAAAAAGGTTCCACGTTTCTATCTACTGAACTTGCCTAACATGGATGTGACATGGGAAACGACCAAGACCTTCAACTTGGGTTTGGATTTCGCCACACTGAATGGTCGTCTGTCGGGAGTACTTGATTACTATGACAAGCGTACCACAGGTATTCTCTATCGTCCTACCATCGGTCTCGTATTCGGTGACAAGCAAGCGCCGTTGCAAAACCTTGCCAGTGTAAGCAACCAAGGTTTCGAGGCTACACTCCGTTGGGAAGACAAGGTGGGCAAAGTAACTTACGGTGTTGCAGTAAACGGCTCATGGAACAAGAACCGCGTCACCAAGTATAAGGGAAAGCTCGTTCAGGGTTGGGGTGCAAACCCTAACGACCCAGATGCTTATTACTCTAATCTCGGTGAGGTGTCATCAGGAGGTAATCAGCGCTTGTTGGAAGGCCACATGATGAACGAGTTCTATGTATATCCTATCTATTCTGGTAAAGGCAATTATTACGATGCCAGTGGTGCTGTCGATCCTAACGGTGGTCCTAAAGACGGTATGATACGCACAGAGAAAGACTTGAAATGGGTGCAAGACATGATTGCAGCTGGCTATAGTTTCGAGCCTCAGCATAATGTTTCCAAGAATGCCATCTGGTATGGTGAGTATATCTATGCTGATACCAACGGAGATAAGGTATATGGTGGCAACTACGACCAGAAGTTCACTGGCAAGTCTATGGTTCCTAAGTTCAACTTTGGTATCCAGATGCACGCAGAATGGAATGGCTTCGACCTCTCCATGAACTGGGGTGGTGCTACAGGTTTCTCTACTTACTGGAGAGAGATTGGTCAAAACTCAACCAACGTCGTATTCGGTTTATCTGTTCCTCAGTGGATTGCCAGCGATCACTATTTCTACGATCCAGAGAATCCAACCGACCCTCGTACCAACCTCACCTCCAAGAACCCACGTATGTCTTTGGAGAACCCAAGTATGAGTGACGCACTTGACAACACCTTCCATCTCTATAATTGCGATTTCATCAAGTTGCGTAACCTCACCATTGGTTATACACTTCCAAAGAATATCTCGAAGCGTATCTATGCAGAGAACCTTCGCATCTACTTCTCAGGTGAGAACCTCTGGACGATCACAGACTTCCCTGGCCTCGACCCAGAGACTCGTTCTGGAGAAGGTTATGCAACCATGCGCCAGATTTCTTTTGGACTTAACGTAACATTCTAAATTATAAAATATCAGCAATATGAAAACGAATATGAAGAAACATATATTAGGTGGCCTATTGATGGTTGCTGCTGGAACTGCTTTTACAGCTTGCTCATCCGACTTTCTAGACACCCAGCCAACCGACCGTGTAGGTACCGACCTTGTTTGGAGCACATACAACATGGCCAATGCTGTAGTAAACGGAGCATACGAGCGTTTCTATTATGAGAATGGATATGAGACACCAGACTGGCAGAACTTCGATGCCGCAACCGATGTTTGCGACCTTGATGCCAACTGGGGAGGTTATGATTGGTGCCGCGGACGTTGCAACTCCACTTATTGGGGCTTCGCCAACTTATGGAAGAGATTGTATGAGGAAATCTATCGTACGAACAACGTTGTCTGCAACCTCGATAAATGTACTAGCATGTCGAAAGAAGAGCGTGCCAGAGACATCGCAGAATGCAAGTTCTTGAGAGCTTGGGCATATTATCGTGCCAACGTGTTCTGGCGTGGCGTACCTATCTATACAGAGCCTGTAGAATATGGTCAAGACACCAAAGGCCGCAACACAGAGGCAGAAGTATGGGAGCAAGTCATCAAAGACTGCACCGATGCCATCGAAGAGCCTAACTTGCCTAACAAGTATTCCACATCTGATTCCAACTATGGCCGTGTAACGAAAGCTTGCGCCTACTATCTGCGTGGCCAAGTATATATGTGGCTGAAGCAATGGGACAAAGCTGTTGCCGACTTCAAGGCTATCACTACCATGGGCTTTAAGTTGTTCCCAGACTATAAGAACATGTTCAAGGCAGCTAACGAGCGAAACGATGAGTACATCTTCCAGTATCAATATTCTGAGGAAGATGGCATGGGGTCCTTGTTGGCACGTACACAGGGCAACCGTGTCACTTATACCGCAGATGGATTTGGCTGCTGGAACAACTTGATTCCTAACCCATACTTCGTTGACTCATACGAGTATGCCAACGGTAAGCCTTTCAAAATGGACGAGGCCATTCCTGGTTACTCTAGCATGACACCAAAGGAACGTTCCGTATATTTCCTCCGCAATGGACTTGACCCTAACTCAAGTGACGCCAAGTTGAAAGCCGCTTATGAACAAATGGTGACATACGGATCAGACATGAGCAAGTATGACAAGAATGGCAATGAGGAGAGAATTCTTAAGATTTACAAGGACAGAGACCCTCGTATGTTGATGAACTTCATTACTCCTTACTCTACTTATAAAGGTGGTGCTACCGCCGACTGCTGGGACTATACCCTCCGTTGGCCTTACATCGGTTCAGACAATGCCGCACCTTACGACTTGCGTACCGATACCAACGACCGTTTCTACTATCTCTGGCGTAAGTACGTACCAGAAGGAAGAGAGATGAAGAATGCCTTGAACAGCGACATCGACACCCCTATTTTCCGTTATGCAGGAGCACTTTTGTCATTGGCAGAAGCTTTGAACGAGACCGGACAGACTCAAGAAGCCATCAAATACGTCAACATGGTTAGAGTACGTATCCCAAGTTTGGCCTTACTGAACAGCAACGAATGGACCCAAGTGTCAGGACAAGACGACCTGAGAGAACGCATTCGCAATGAATACGGATGGGAGCTCTGCGGAGAAGGACAGCTCTACTGGAAACAGATTCGTTGGGATACTTGGATGGACCGTAAGATCGGTACCAACCGTACGACTGTCAGCGATCCTGCCCAGTTGAATGGTGCCAATGGTATGACTGAGATTTGGGGAACCAAGCGCTATACCAACGGATATATGGGTGAGCATGCCAAAGTGTTTGCCATCCCACAATCAGAGATAGAGCGTAATCCTAACCTGACCCAGAACCCAGGTTGGTAATTGTAATCAAGAATTCCAGAACAGATAATGAATAAAAGCATGATAAGTTGTTTAGGTTTATGTATTGTGTTCGGTCTTACTACCACAAATTGCTCGGTGTCGAATGACATCGAGCAATCACCAACTCCCGAACAGCCAAAAGTTGCTAAATACCATAATCCCATCGTTTCGACTTCGCTCCCAGACCCAACAGTGACGAAGGCGGACGATGGCTATTTCTATTTGTATGCCACGGAGAATATACGCAATCTCCCTATCTATCGCTCCAAAGACTTGGTCAACTGGAACTATGTAGGCACAGCTTTCACAGATAGCTCACGCCCACAATGGAATCCAAATGGCAGTATTTGGGCCCCAGACATCAATGTCGTGAATGGACGCTACATGCTCTATTACTCCAAATCGGAATGGGGAGGAGAATGGACTTGCGGTATTGGCATCGCCTCCGCCACCTCTCCCCAAGGTCCTTTCATCGACCATGGAGCCTTGTTCATCAGTCAAGACATTGGCATACAGAACTGCATAGATCCTTTCTATATAGAGGATCATGGAAAGAAATACTTGTTTTGGGGCTCCTTCCATGGCATCTTTGGTGCAGAGTTAACGGAAGATGGACTCGCCCTCAAGCCAGGCGCCAAACCTGTGCAAGTTGCAGGCAACCAGATGGAAGCCACCTATATCCATAAACATGGTGACTACTATTATCTCTTTGGCTCTGCAGGAACTTGTTGCGAGGGAGTCAACAGCACCTATCAAGTCATCTATGGACGTTCCAAGAACCTCTTTGGTCCTTACACAACGAAAGAAGGAAAGAATATGCTTGATGGAGCTTACGATGTACTGCTACATGGCAGCAACTTGGTTGCAGGTCCAGGACACAATGCTGAGTTTATCACCGATGACAAACAACAAGACTGGATGATCTATCATGGATTCTTAAGATCCGACCCAGACGGGGGCCGCCTACTCTTCATGGACAAGGTGGAATGGATCAACGACTGGCCGCAAGTGGCTGGCAACATAACATCCATAGAAAGTAACAAACCCTATTTTAAAAAATAAAGGCAAATGAAAAAGAACGCATTAACCTGGCTATTTTTAGCTTTGATGAGCTTGACCGCCACTGCCAAAGCTCCCAACTCTCCGTGGAAACCTGCAGGAGACAAGATCAAGACAAAATGGGCTGAGACCTTGGATCCCAACCATGTGTTGCCCGAATATCCCCGCCCTATCATGGAACGCTCCAACTGGGCCAACTTAAATGGACTTTGGGAATACGCCATCCAACCAATCGGACAAAAAGAGCCACAAGCCTTTGAGGGCAAGATTTTAGTCCCTTTTGCCGTGGAATCAAGTCTATCTGGTGTACAAAAGCAAGTTGGCAAAGACAAGGAACTCTGGTATAAGCGCACGTTTACGGTTCCATCATCTTGGAAGGGCAAGACGGTATTGCTGCATTTTGGAGCAGTCGATTGGAAGACTGAGATCTATCTGAATGACATTAAAATCGGCTCACATACGGGTGGATATACTCCATTCTGTTTCGACATCACACATTATCTCAAGTCGGGAAATCAGAAGCTGGTGGTAAAAGTGTGGGACCCGACAACGGATGGTTACCAACCTGTAGGAAAGCAAAATGCAAATCCTAATGGCATCTGGTACACCCCTGTTACTGGTATCTGGCAAACCGTATGGATGGAGCCTGTCAACAACAAGCATATCACCCATATCGAATCAACTCCAGACATTGACTCTCAAAAGTTGACCGTTCATGTTGCTACAGAAGGAACTACTTGGGGAGACCTTGTTGACATTCAGGTCAAAGACGGAAACACTGTTGTTGCCAATGCCAAAGGTGCTGTAGGTCAACCTGTAGATATCGCTATTGAGAATCCTAAGCTATGGTCGCCAGAATCTCCTTCGCTATATGATGTGGAGGTAAAACTATTCAGTGGCGGAAAATTGCAAGACAAAATAAAGAGTTATGCTGCCATGCGAAAGATTTCAACCCAAAGAGATGGTAATGGCATCGTTCGTTTACAGCTGAACAACAAGGATTATTTCCAGTTTGGTCCATTGGATCAAGGATGGTGGCCTGACGGTTTATATACAGCGCCTACGGATGAGGCACTCCGCTATGACATACAAAAAGCCAAAGACTTCGGTTTCAATATGATTCGCAAGCATGTGAAGGTAGAACCAGCACGCTGGTACACCTATTGCGACCAATTAGGAATCTTGGTTTGGCAAGACATGCCTAGTGGAGACAAATCACCTCAATGGCAGAATCACCAGTATTTCAATGGCTCAGAAGTAATACGTTCTGCAGAATCCGAAGCCAACTACAAGAAGGAATGGAAAGAGATCATGGATTGCCTACGTTCTTATCCTTCCATTGTTACATGGGTTCCATTCAATGAAGCATGGGGACAATTCAAGACAATCGAAATAGCAGAATGGACCAAGAAATATGATACTTCTCGCTTGGTGAACCCTGCCAGTGGTGGCAATTTCTATCATACAGGAGACATGCTCGACCTTCACAACTACCCAGGTCCAGAGATGTATCTAGCCGATGGAGAAAGACCTACAGTTCTAGGAGAATATGGTGGCATTGGCTTACCTATCAAAGGGCATCTTTGGCAGGCTGATAAGAACTGGGGATATGTTCAGTTCAAGAATGCAAAGGAAGTTACCGACGAGTACGTGAAGTATGCCGAAAAGCTTAAGAAATTGGCTCACACAGGTTTTTCTGCTGCCGTCTATACCCAGACCACGGATGTGGAAGGAGAAGTGAATGGCTTAATGACATACGATCGTAAAGTGATCAAGGTGGAAGAAGATAGAGTAAGAAAAGTAAATCAAGAAATCTGTCATCTATTCAATCAATAATGTTTTTCTTAGTGGAAGGAAGGGAAGGCTTGAACTCATAAGCCTTCCCTTTTCGTCTTAATATACTCTTCATGTTTAGTTTTTACCCCGGAAGACCTAAGAAGAGAGATAGAGCGACAAAAGGAGTTGTACCTCATGGCGCATCCTGACAAATAAGATATAAAATCGCCAAGGGAACATCAGACAAACATAGAGAAGTTTATATCATTTCTTAGCCCAGTATATACTTTCTGGGCTTTTTATTTGTTCTATTCAGAAAAAAACCGTATCTTTGCCATTACAAAAAAGTTGTAACATAAAATATGTAATGGCGTATGAAACTAGGTAACAAGAAATTAGTGAATCCTTTCATCTATCAAGGGTATGAAAGTCCTGAGTATTTCTGCGATCGAGAAGCAGAGACTGCTACCCTTTTATCTCATCTGAAGAACGGCAGGAACGTAACACTTATCTCTCCTCGTAGAATTGGCAAGACGGGACTCATCAAGAATACCTTCTTCTATCTCCAGAAAGAAGAGAGGGATGCCGTATGCCTATACCTAGACATTTTCGCTACCAAGAATTTGCACGATTTTGTGGAGCAGCTGGGAGTCATGGTCATCAACGACATCGTTCTCAAAAATGCTTCGTTTATCGAGAAAACGATTGCTTTTTTCAGTGCTTTGCGCCCTGTACTCAGCATGGATCCATTGACTGAGGAACCTAGCGTTTCCATCACCATCGAGCCTAGCCAAGAGGAGATGACCATGCGTAGCATCTTCAATTATCTCAATGAAAGTGGTAGGGAGATATACATTGCCATTGATGAATTCCAGCAGATTGCCGAATACCCTGAGAAAGGTACGGAAGCTCTGCTGCGTTCCTACATCCAGTTTGCCCAGCACGTACATTTTATCTTCTCAGGAAGTAAGTTTCATCTGATGGCAGAAATCTTTGGTTCTCCTAAGCATCCTTTCTACCAAAGCACAGAGATGTTGGGGTTGAAGCCTCTGAAAGAAGATGTATATTATGATTTCTGCTCACATTTCTTTAAAGGGAAAGGTGGAAATCTTTCTGAAGAAATCTTCGAATATATCTACAAACTGTTTGAGGGACACACTTGGTATGTTCAATGTATCATGAACCGCCTCTATGAAACAGAGGAAATCGTTGATAGCATCGAACAGGTCAACGCCGCCCTCCTCTCTATACTCCAAGGTCGTGAACCACAGTTCGAGAGTATGGTTCAATTCTTCACAGAAAACCAGTTCATCCTACTAAAGGCTATTGCCAGGGAAGGCATCGTTGCCCAACCTACATCAGGCAAATTTATCAAGGAGCACAATCTGAGTGGTGCCAGCAGTGCCAAAGCAGCCCTCAAAGTCTTGGAAGAAAAGGAACTGGTGTATAGGACAGACAAAGGCTATGTCATCTACGATAGATTCATGGACTTGTGGCTAAAGAGACTATAAACAAGAAAATGTGCTTTATCTTGTGGCTTTACCACGTACTCTTTTCTTTACTTTTTACATCAACAAACGTTAAAAATACGCTTTAAGCGTGCGGAATGTATCTAAAAAAGATAGATTCCGCACGTTATCTCACTATTTTCTTTGAGGATACACACAAAAACGTTATATTTGTGCACATCGAGACCACAGACATTTCTCATAGCTGAAAGTTTTAAATTGAACATTGGGACATAGAACCCGTTAACTAACTCCATGGAATGAGAATTCCGCTATAAAATTAGTAAAAAAGTGCAATTAGCACTTACTTGCAGATAAAAATGCGCTGTGGTCTCAACTTTTTTATCAAACTGGTGTAATATTCGAAGAATTTTATGTAAGTTTGCACTCATCATACATAAAACAAGGCATAATTATGAAGCAGATGGAGCACTCATTTAAAGGAGAAGAGAAGTTTCTCGTGATTGATTTGAAGACGATTGTCAGTAAAGCAAAGAATAATGCTTTTGCTGCGGTTAATTATTCTCTGGTAGAAAGAAACTGGAGAATAGGGAAACGTATTGTCGAAGAAGAGCAGAACGGAGCAGCGAGAGCTGAGTACGGAAAGCATATCATTGAGGTGGCATCTGCTGCACTTACTGAGGAATTCGGGAAAGGTTTTTCTGAAACAAACATAATCAATTTCAAGAAATTTTTCTTGTTATTCAAGGAGTTAGGAATTCATCAGACAGTGTCTGAGGAATTACATCTACTCCCTTGGTCACATTACGAACGACTTATTCGCATAGAAGATAAGCAGGCAAGGGATTGGTATGCCAAGGAAGCTTTTGAACAAGGTTGGAGCTACCGTACGTTAAATCGAAACATCAACACATTATATTATGAGCGTCTCCTGACGTCGAAAGAAAAGGCTCCTGTAGAAAAGGAGATGAAAGAGAAGACGCAAGAGTTCCAGCAAGACAAACTAGAATATATCAAATCGCCAGTTGTTATGGAGTTTTTAGGATTGCCTTCCGACTCTTCCCTCAAAGAATCCAAACTAGAGACTGCCATCATTGACAATTTAGAGAAATTCTTGATGGAGATGGGGAAAGGCTATGCCCTTGTTGCACGCCAGCAACATATCCGTACGGAAGAGAACGACTACTACATCGACTTGGTATTCTACAATTATCTCATTAAGAGTTTTATCCTTGTAGATTTAAAGGTCAACCGCATCACCTATCAAGATGTTGGACAAATGGATATGTACTTGCAGATGTATGACAAGATGAAGAAAGGACCTGACGACAATCCGACTATAGGCATTATCCTCTGCGCCGAAACCGACTCGGATGTTGCCCGATATTCCACCCTTGCCAAGAACGACCAGATGTTTGCTGCCAAATACAAGCTTTACCTACCAAACGAAGAAGACCTCAGAAGAGAAATCGAGCGACAAAAAGAACTATATCTCATGGCACATCCTGACAAATAGGATATTCATGGACTTGTGGCTAAAGAGACTATAATGCCCTAATTTATGCGATAAATCTGCATAACTATCCATTTGCAAGCAAAGATGGCGGTTTTAGCTGCATATTTTTGCTATTATCAAGAATATTGTTTATCTTTGCAGTCATCATTAAGCCATGCCTCGCAATCAGGTTATAGGCATGGCATATTTATCTTATAACAAAGAAAGGATAAGCAATGGAACTGAAAGAAACTTTCCAAAAGGTGAAGACAGCAAGCAAAACTTTGGGCTTGCTGACCGATGAGCAACGTAACGAAGTGCTACAGGCGGTGGCTGATGCCATCATTGCTGAGACTCCTGCGCTCCTGAAGGCGAATGCGGAGGACTTGGCGAAGATGGACAAGGCGAACCCTCTTTACGACCGTCTGCAACTCACGGAGCAACGACTCCACGATATTGCCGCCGACATGCGACACGTCAGCACCTTGCCCTCACCGCTCGGAAGGATTCTCAAGGAAAAGACACTCGACAATGGTTTGCACCTGCAACGCATTGCCGTACCTTTCGGAGTCATCGGCATGATTTACGAGGCTCGTCCTAACGTCACCTTCGATGTATTCTCTCTCTGCTTCAAGAGTGGAAATGCGTGCGTATTGAAAGGTGGAAAGGACGCAAACTGCTCTAACACAGCGAGTATCGAACTTATCCACAGAGTGTTGATAAAGTATGACATCGACCCTGCCGTAGCCACTCTTCTCCCTGCCACCCATGAGGCAACGGGCGAGATGCTGAATGCCGTGGGCTACATCGACCTCTGCATCCCTCGTGGAGGCAAGAAGCTCATCCAGTTTGTTCGTGACACCGCCAAGGTACCTGTCATCGAAACCGGTGCAGGCGTGGTACACTGCTACTTCGACAAGGATGGCGATGTAGAGATGGGCAAGGCTATTATCACCAATGCCAAGTGCAGAAGATGCAGTGTTTGCAATACCCTCGATACCCTCATCATCCACGAGCAGCGTTTGAACGACCTTCCAACGCTCTGCGAAGACCTAGCGAAGCGAGAGGTCAAGATACACGCAGATGCACAGGCTTACGAGGCATTGAAAGGCAACTATCCCGACACCTTATTAGATATAGTGAGCGATGAGACCCCATGTCCTAATGCCGACGGCAATATCTGGAACACGGAATGGCTGAGTATGCAGATGGGCATCAAGACTGTAGCTAACGAGGATGAGGCACTGGAGCATATCGCCACTTACGGCAGCGGACACAGTGAGAGCATCGTATCCAACAATGAGGCTTCGCAGAAGAAGTTCCAGATGATGGTGGATGCCGCTTGCGTATATGTCAACACTCCTACCAGTTTCACCGATGGTGCACAGTTCGGACTCGGAGCTGAGATTGGCATCAGCACACAGAAGCTCGGCGCTCGCGGTCCTATGGCTCTCGAAGAAATCACTACTTACAAGTGGTTGATTACAGGCAACGGACAAATCAGAGCATAATTACCAAACTACTGTAATGATGTTACCCAAGCGTGGTAATATCACTATGAAAGGTATTATTAACTGCAAATACACAATAGTAATATATAGAAAGGAAATCAAGATATGAAGACATTCTTTAATGTAGAAGACCTTGGCGACTTGAAAGCAGCTCTTGCCGAGGCACAGGAAGTAAAAGCAAACCGTTTCGGTTATCAAGAGTTGGGCAAGAACAAGACCTTGCTGATGATATTCTTCAACAACAGCTTGCGTACTCGTTTGAGCACCCAAAAAGCAGCCATGAACCTGGGTATGAACGTCATCGTACTCGACGTGAATGCTGGCGCATGGAAGTTGGAGACAGAGCGTGGTGTCATCATGGATGGCGACAAGAGCGAGCACCTCTTGGAGGCAATCCCTGTGATGGGAAGTTTCTGCGACTTGATTGGTGTACGTAGTTTCGCTGGCTTGAAGGACCGTGACTACGACTATGCCGAGACCATCGTCAACCAATTCGTGAAATACAGTGGTCGCCCAGTATTTGCCATGGAGACCGCTACCGTTCACCCTCTTCAGGCATTCGCCGACCTCATCACCATCGAGGAGCACAAGAAGGTGGCTCGTCCTAAGGTAGTCTTGACGTGGGCTCCTCATTGCCGTGCCTTGCCTCAGGCTGTGCCAAACTCATTCGCTCAGTGGATGAACGCAGCCGACGTTGACTTCGTAGTTACTCATCCAGAAGGATATGAGTTGGACCCTAAGTTTGTAGGCAATGCCAAGGTGGAATACGACCAGAAGAAGGCTTTGGAAGGTGCCGACTTCGTATATGCCAAGAACTGGAGTTGCCCTGGCGTAAAAGACCCAACACAGTATGGTGAGATCTTGAGCAAGGACATGAGTTGGACCATCGACGAGGAGCACATGAGTTGGACCAACAACGGCCAGTTCATGCACTGCTTGCCAGTACGCCGTGGTCTCATCGTAACCGATGATGTCATCGAGAGCAAGAACAGCCTCGTCATTCCAGAAGCTGCCAACCGTGAGATTTCTGCCGAAGTTGTCATCAAGCGCATGTTGGAATCACTATAAGTAGGTATTCTTTCAAAAACAAGATGGATAAATATACAATTCTTTCACCAGAAAGCAAGGGGTCATTCAATGATCGCTTGAACTTTCTGTATCTAAAACTAGGCAATTATCTCGACACTGAAAAGATAGAGAATCGCACCCTGCAATACTGCAAGATCTTTCTCAGCGATTCACAGAACCAAATCAAGGAGTTGGAAGACTCGCTGCTCTACCAAGAGTTTCTAGCAAACACCAACCTAACCATTGTGGAGCAAGCTCCATTGAATGGCAGCAAGGTCTCGCTCTTGGTCAAGACCACCTCCGATGACGTTCCCCTTCTTTTCCATAGCATCCGACTGACGGAAGAGGAAGCCACAGGCAAGACTTCCTACGAGCAAACCAGAATGCTCTTCGACAAATACTTTCAGATATTGAAGAACGAAAACGAAGCTTGCAGAAATGAGAACGAAGGCGTAGAGAATAGCGGCATTCAAAGAGATACAGAAGAAAAGGTGATGACGATGGAGCGTAACCTTGTCAGGACTTGGATTTACGTGACCGACATTGATGTCAACTATCAAGGAGTGGTAAAGGCACACAATGATGTCTTCGACCAACAAGGCCTTACCGCCAATACCCATTACATCGCCAGCACAGGCATCGGCGGCGCGACACCCGTTCGGCATGCCGCTGTAGGTATCGACTTTCTGACAGTTCCTAACATCAAAGAAGAAAACAAGAAATATCTACAGGCGCTCGACCACCTGAACCCTACCCATGAATATGGTGTAGCCTTCGAGCGTGGCACTCGTCTCACCTTGCCAGACAAGCAGATATATTTCATCTCTGGAACAGCCAGCATCGACAAGCATGGTCAGGTGATGTATGAGGGAGACATCGTAAGACAGACGGGCAGACTCTTGGAGAACATCGGTGCTTTGCTCAAAGACGGAGGTGCCACGATGAACGACATCCAATACTTCATCATCTATCTCCGTGACCTCTCCGACCACCACGCAGTAGAGAAGATGATGCAGCAATTCTATCCCCAGATTCCCCATATCATCGTCGAGGCCAAGGTTTGCCAACCGGGATGGTTGATAGAGATGGAATGTATTGCAGAAAAATAAATCATCCCGATGTGATAGGAAACACATCGGGATGATTTTTTTATAGCCGCCTCCTTGCTGCTTATTGGGCAGCAAGGTAATTACGGAGAGGATTGGCATACATGGTGAGCAATCGCTCACGCAGATAAGCCTCATCCTTATTCGGGAGGTCAATCTTGGCAAGTTGACCTGCGATATATTTCTCAAACTGGGCTTTCTGCTCTGCCGTATATTTGTCGGCATAGGTAGAAGTTCCTTCGAGCATGTCGAGAGCCACATAATTGCCAGGATATGTCTGATAGTGACTATGTATCTCGTGGTCGATATATGCCACCACCTTATTATATATATCTTGTTTTGGCATCTCTGGGTCGAGCGTATCAAGGAACTCATCTACACAAGCAGCTGCATGATAGTGAACATGCCCCTTATAACCGAAGATGCCGGTCTGCATACTGACGAGGTCATCGGTAGGTCCCTTCTTCCAGTCAGCATTGTCTCGTTTCTGCTGATATTCCTTCGCCTTGAGATAATCACATGGGTCATACTCATAGCTGATGGCAAGTGGCACCAAATGGAGTTGTCTCAAACGGTCGATGATACTCCCCTCGCCTCCCATAGACATCATCTGCAAGATAGACTTCTGAGTACGGTCGTCGCTATCCTTGGCACGTCCTTCACGCTGGGCAATCCAGATATTCTCATGCTTCTCCTTGATGGCAAAGTGCATATAGTCTGACAAACGCTTGCTCGACATCAGCATTTGGCGCATACTTAGGGCACGCTCCACGATGAATGCCTTGTTGACACGCACCAAGTCCTTGACCCAAGGCAATGACAAGAGATTATCGCCGATGGCTATCTCGCAAGTGGTCTTGAAGTGATTATCCACCAGCAAGACATCCAAGATGGCTGAATCGAGCACGATGTCTCGGTGATTGCTGATAAATGTATAGTTGCGAGTGTTGTCTATCGCTGAGCAATCCATCTCACAACCCGTAGCAGCCTTCTTCAAGAGACCATGCACAAAGTCATAGGCGAAAGCCAACTGAAACTCCATGTTGGTCTTGCAAGCCTTCAACTTCTGGGCGATCATCTCAAAAGGTACCTGTGGATAGAGATAAGCAAGCACCTGCTTAAACTGTTCGTTGGAAAGCAAACGGTCGAACACCTCCGGGAGGTCTTCTGGCTCCCAAGGGCGAATGGTATCAAATTCTTGAGGGATTTTCATATTCTTACAGTTTAGAATTGGTTTTCGACGATGTCACTGAGCACATCTTTGATGTCAAGACCTGCCGCACGCACCTGCTGAGGGATGAAGCTGGTAGCTGTCATACCTGGAGTGGTGTTGATTTCAAGCATATTGATCTTGTCATTTCCATCCTGATCCTTGGAGATGATGTAGTCGATGCGGATGATGCCGTTGGCATGGAGGATGTCATAGATGCGAGAAGTAGTCTCTGCCACTTTCTTTGCAGTCTCTGGCGCAAGACGAGCAGGAGTGATTTCCTGTACCTGTCCATTGTACTTGGCATCATAATCGAAAAACTCATTGCTTGTCACAACTTCGGTGGCAGGGAACACAACGCTCTTGTCGGCTGTCTTATAGATGCCTTGAGAAATCTCAACACCATCCATAAAGCCCTCTACCATCGCTTCCTCAGCCTCCATGAATGCCACACGAAGGGCAGGAGCCAACTGGTCGGCTTCCTTCACCTTGCTGACACCGAAGCTACTGCCATCAGCCGCAGGCTTCACGAAACAAGGCATACCGATGCGCTTGGCAATAGCCTCCTCGTCATAAGCCTCACCACGACGCAGCAAGATGCTATCTGCCACATTGATGCCAAAGCCACGGAGATAATTGTTGAGCACATACTTGTCAAAGGTCATGGCCTCGACAAGCACGCCACTGGTAGAGTAAGGCAAATGGATGAGGTCGAAGTAACCCTGCATCACACCATTCTCGCCAGGCTGTCCGTGTATCGTGATATAAGCATAGTCGAAATAAACTTGCTTGCCATCTTTCTGGAAAGAGAAATCGTTCTTGTCGATGTCGGCAGTCTCGCCATCCTCGAAGGCAACATGCCAGTCAGTTCCCTTCACATCCACAATGTATATGTTATAGCGCTCTTTATCAAAGAAAGAGTACAAGCCCTGACCTGAGCGCAATGATACGTCGTGCTCAGAAGAATCACCACCACATACGATGGCTATCGTTCTTTTGTTATTTTCCATCTTACTATATATTAAATATGTAACTTTATCTATTGAAATGTGTCTTGTGTGGTGCCATTGATAAACCCTCGCCACTTCTCTATCAACTGGCGGAAGTCATCTGGCCATTCACTGTCGAAATCCATCTGCTCTTTAGTGGCAGGATGGACGAAGCCCAATGTCTTGGCATGGAGTGCTTGACGTGGACATATCTTGAAACAGTTTTGGATGAAAGCCTTGTAACTGCTGCTACGTTGTCCCCTCAGAATTTCGGCACCACCATAAGTCTCATCCATGAAGAGGGGATGCCCTATCTGTTTCATGTGAGCACGTATCTGATGGGTTCTGCCCGTCTCCAAGATGCACTCCACCAAAGTGGTATAACCAAATCGCTCCAACACCTTGTAATGGGTAACGGCACTTTTGCCGATTCCACTATCTGGGTCAAACACCTTCATACGAAGACGATTCTTAGGGTCTCGCCCGATATTGCCTTCTATGCGTCCCTCATCCTCGACGATGTTGCCCCAAACCAAGGCATTGTATCGGCGATGCGTGGTTTTGTTGAAGAACTGCTGACCCAATGAAGTCTTAGCCTCAGGAGTCTTGGCAACTACCAGCAAGCCCGATGTATCCTTATCAATGCGATGCACCAAGCCCACCTCTGGGTCATTGGCATCAAACTCCGGCATATCTTTCAGATGCCATGCCATAGCCTGAATCAATGTGCCATGGAAGTTGCCTGCACCCGGATGAACCACCATTCCAGCCTCCTTGTTGACCACCATCAATTGGTCGTCCTCATAGACCACGTTGATGGCTATCTCCTCTGGCTTGATGGTCGTCTCATGGCGAGGACGATCCATCATCAAGGCGATTTGGTCACCAGGGCGCACCTTATAGTTGCTCTTCACAGGTTTGCCATTCACCTGAATGAAACCCGCATCGGCAGCCTGTTGGATGCGATTGCGGCTTTGATAAGCCATCTTGTCGGCAAGATACTTGTCGATACGAACAGGATCTTGCTTGGCATCCACCTCTACCTTCCAATGCTCGAAGAGTTCTTCCTCATTATTGGAGAGTCCTGCCTCATTATCGAAGAGTTCTTCTTCATTATTATATATATCGTCAAATTGCTCCATTATTCTACTATTTCGTTTTGATTATGAGAATGCGAAGGAGGGGTTGGCTCCGTTGGTTCCGTACCAGGAACGACCTCAAAGTTGTCATCGTCACCGCCACTCTCATTTGTTTCCTCAAAATCATCATGGGCATCCATCGGCTCAACAAAGTTGATGGAGTCGGCAGCGTCACGTTGTCCATTTCCCACCTGTATGGTAAGCACGGCATCTATCGAAACCTTGTCGCCAGCAACAACATGCCTTCCCTTGACCAATATACCATATACCCAATCTTCCTCGCCAGGTATATATTGTGGTGGTCCCAATTTAAATCCCATGGCTGTCAACTTAGCCATCGCCTCTCGTAGCGAACTATTGTCGATGACATCCGGGATAGTGAGTGTAGGCGTATGCCCCGAATTAATGGTGACATAGATGATGCGCCCAGCCTTGACACGGTCACCGGGAGTCGGCGACTGCTCCAAGATACAATCAGGTGGAAGATTACGTACGAATCCCGTATCGCTCACTTCTATTTGCAAGCCAGCATCTGCCAAGATGCGCTCTGCATCAGCAAAATTCTTGTGTCGGATATCAGGAATAGGAATCGCCTCGCCATGATGCGTGTAAATATCGATGCCAAACTTGACACCGACGCAAAGCAATACCACGACGATAGCCATGGCAAAGAGATTTCCCCATAGGTACTTGCTCTTGAACTTGTTGAAAAATTCAGAAGAAGTCATTCTTATTCACTATTTTAGGTGCAAAGATAGTGCAAATCGAAGAGATTACAAAATAAATGAGCCACTTTTTATGATTTATTGCAGACTAACCTACCATCAAGAAGCCCCTAGAAACACAAAAAGCAGCCAAGGCATAACCCTTTGCTGCTTTTAATGTCATCGTTCTCAATCTGCGTACAGACGGAATTATTTTCCGTGGTGCTCGTCAGATACAGTTAACTTCTTGCGGCCATGAGCACGGCGAGAAGCCAATACACGACGACCATTCTTAGTTGCCATACGCTCACGGAAACCATGCTTGTTCACGCGACGACGATTGTGAGGCT
>OIYR01000233.1_pt1 | contig 32656 bp, 24 predicted proteins | sample 1588221 | NCBI WGS metagenome assembly OIYR01 (sample SAMN03283292) | human gut metagenome | biome: human-associated habitat; material: feces | host: Homo sapiens | place: Peru | collected 2012
GCCGCCGTTCGTGCTACCCGCGGCCGCGATTCGTGCTACTCGCGGCCGCCGTTCGTGCTACTCGCGGCCGCGAGTAGATGACATTGTAAAGGTGTTCAAAATTCAGAAAAAACTCTGCGCTTGGCCGCAACAGACGATTATGCGGGCCAGCGCAATTCTCCGCTGCGAGGGCGCTGGCGCCTTTCAATATTACTAAGTCATGGGTGGTTCTAAAAAATCTGATAAGTCACAAATCAGCTTATCAGCATTTTTAGAACCACCCTTTAAACAATAATAGATATGGCAACAGTAAAAGTAAAATTCCGCCCCTCAACAGTCGCCGACCGTCCGGGCAGTATAATCATCATTGTAACTATCCACCGTGTGGTCAGGCAAATCACGACCGATTACAAAGTGTTTCCCTGTGAATGGAACGAAAAACAATCCTGGCTTGTCTCCACAGTCGAGAATAGCCGTATGGCTGCCATCCAGTCCATTACACAAAGGCTGTGTTGGGACGTGGAGAGATTGCATGGAATCATCGAGAGACTCGACAGACGGCAACGCAGCTATTCCACCGACGATGTCGTCTCGGAGTTCCAGTGTGCCAGCAAGGAGAATACTTTCTTTATTTTCATGGAGAACGTCATTGTCAGGTTAAAACAACTGGGACACACTGGCACCGCCAACAATTACCGCGCGGCATTGGGAAGTTTCAAGCGGTTTCGGGCCCACGAGGACATTCCAATCGGGGCAATAGACCATGTCATTATGGAGGACTATCAGGCGTACCTGAACGCTGCCGGGCTCGCGCCCAATTCCATATCCTTTTATATGCGTATTCTCCGGGCTGTCTATAACCGGGCGGTTGAACAGGAATTGGCCAATGACCGCAAGCCTTTCCGAACCGTTTTTACCGGAACGGAGAAAACACGCAAACGGGCTATTTCAATCGGCGACATCAAGCGGATTAAAGACCTTGACCTCTCGCACAGGCCGAACCTTGAGTTTGCCCGTGACGTGTTTCTTTTTCTTTTCCTGTGCAGGGGGATGTCGTTCATAGATGCCGCTTTCTTGAGAAAGTCGGATATTCAGAACGGGGTACTGACTTACCGGCGTCACAAGACTGGCCAGCAACTTCAGGTCAAGATCATAAAGCAAATTGAAGAACTGACTGGGCGATACCTGACCGACGGGCTGCCGTATTTGCTCCCGATTATAACCGTTCCCGGCAAGGACGAGCGCAAGCAGTATGAGTCAGCGTTGCGCCGCGTAAACAAGTCCCTTAAAACCATAGCGGAAATGGCGGAACTGCCAGTTACACTTACAACCTATGTCACCCGCCATACTTGGGCAACTATCGCCAAATCGAAGAATGTTCCAGTCAACGTCATTTCTGATGCGCTCGGACATGATTCCGTGACCACCACGCAAATATATCTCGCTTCGATAGACTCATCCATTATTGATAATGCCAACGAAGTGGTTGTTGGTGGATTATAGGATATAGGGGTGTAAAAACAAAAAAATATCCGTCTCTTATCAAGAAACGGATAAAAATATAATCTCGTAATAATCAAGCTTTTAAGCGTATGTTTTTCTTGACTTGTATTACCGGATAATATTTTTTTGTGTGATTCCTGAAATTTTTTCGTTTCAAGATTTTGTGATTCAAGATTATTATGTAAATTTGCGTTAGGTATCCGTTTCTTGATAAGAGACGGATTCTTAATAAGAGATGGATGTAAGTAAAGGTGAAAAAAAGTTAGTACTATCGATCTGTCTTTTTGTTGGTTTTTGGCATTTGGAAGAAGGGGTATAGAGAGTTATGTGACCGATGACAAATTCAAAAAACGGCAAGAAGTTCAGGTATAACACACACACCCCTTACCCTTCAAAATTGTTCATGTTATTTTTTTACCATTGCTAAAGTAAAGACAATATGCACATGAGAGGTTTAATAGTATCAGCGCTTATGTTGATCGGATGTATCCAGGCGTTCGGGCAAGAGGACCGGAAAGAGGTCTGTATCGGATTTCCGGTTGGCAACTCGACACTGGACACGGCCTACGGCAACAACGCCGCGAGCCTGTCTGATGTGGTATCGTTTTTGGAAAGTGTGAAAAAAGACAGCACGCTCGAATTGGTCGAAGTTTCTTTCTGCGGTTCCGCCTCACCCGAGGGCGGCTTATCCTTAAACAGGAAATTGGCGGAAAAACGCCGCAATTCGCTGGAGCGTTATGTACGTGAACGCGTATCGCTTCCGAATGGTGTCATTTCACGTCCCGAGGGATTTATCGCGTGGGAACGCCTCGCGGAGCTGGTCGAGGTGTCTGACATGCCCCACAAGGAAGAGGCGTTGGACGTGTTGCGCAACGTGCCCGAATTTACCTATAATAATAAAGGCGTATTGGTTGACAGCCGCAAGAAACGCCTGATGGAGTTGCAATATGGCCGTACTTGGCGTTACATGTACAAACATTTTTTTTGCCAAATCCGCAATGCCAGTGTCATTCTCGTGACAGTCCGTCAAAAACCAGTAATCGAGGAAAAAAAGGTTGTCATGGAAGAGAAGGAAGAACCGGTCGTGCCAGCTCCTGCAGACACGACAGCCGTTGTGGAGGACGAGGACACGCTCGTGGCGGTTTCCCCTGAAACCTCAAAACCTTTCTATATGGCTCTCAAGACCAATATGCTCTATGACGTGCTGACCGTTCTCAATATCGGTGGGGAATTTTACTTGGGCAAGAACTGGTCAATCAGTGGCAACTGGATGTACGGCTGGTGGGAAAAGAACAGCAGTCACCGTTACTGGCGCATCTATGGCGGCGACCTTGCCGTGCGCTACTGGCTCGGTAAGAGGGCCTGTGAAAAGCCGCTCACCGGACATCATGTAGGCATATACGGGCAGGTGTTCACTTACGACTTCGAGTGGGGAGGCAAAGGTTACATGGGTGGTGAACCCGGCGGAAAGCTTTGGGACAAGTCGAATTACGCGGCAGGCGTGGAATATGGTTACTCGCTGCCCATCGCAAACCGCCTGAACATCGACTTCACGCTTGGCGTGGGCTATTGGGGAGGAAAATACTACAAGTACATTCCCTTGGACGGCCACTATGTATGGCAGGCCACTAAAAACCGCCGTTGGTTCGGTCCAACGAAGGCGGAAATCTCTTTGGTATGGCTTCTCGGAAGAGGTAACTGCAACAACAAGAAAGGAGGCGTGAAATGAAAAGGACATACACTGTGATGCAATACGTTCTCTTGCTCGCGCTAATGCTCATGCTGCTTTCGTCATGCGAGCACAAGGAATTGTGTTTTGACCACGACCTGCATGCCCCGAAATCCGAGGTGCGCGTGGAAGCGGAATATGAAAAGGAATGGCAATACACCTACGAGAATGGTACGGATTGGAAGAACTATCCCGCGTGGCAGGAAACGTTCGGTATGGAATACGACGCGTTGCGACCCAGAATACCAAACGGATTGCGCGTGCAGGTGTACAACGCAGATGGTTCAGACAAGATCCTCAACATAGCTCCCGAGGGGGATGTCGTTTATATGAGTCCGGGTGAACACTCCCTGCTGTTCTTCAACAACGACACGGAATACATCGTGTTCGACGAAATGCAGTCGTTCGCTTTGGCAAAGGCCACCACACGCACCCGTACCCGTTCCTCTTATCTCGGAAATTCTTATATGGACAAGAAAGACGAGAACACGGTGAACCAGCCCGATATGCTTTACGGCAGTTACATGGAGTCGTACGTGGCGAAAAATACGACAGAACCCGACGTGATACCTGTCACCATGCACCCGCTGGTGTTCACCTATCTGGTGCGTTACGAGTTCAGCCACGGGGTGAAATACGTGTCTCTGGCACGCGGAGCCTTGTCTGGTATGGCGCAGGCGGTATGGCTGAACAGTGGGCACACGTCAGATGAAGCCGCAACCGTGCTGTATGATTGTACGGTGGAAAATTTTGGCACACAGGCTTTGGTGCGTTCTTTCGGAATACCTGATTTCCCTAACGAACACTACGGAAGAAGGGCCGAACGTAAGTATGGGCTGAATCTGGAAGTGCGCTTGAAGAACGGAAAAATCAAGTCGTTCGATTTCGACGTGACCGACCAGGTGGCGGCGCAACCGCGTGGAGGCGTCATCGTGGTGAAGGGCATCGAAATATCCGATGAAGAGGGTAAGGAAGGCAACTCTGGCTTCGATGTAGACGTGAAAGACTGGGGAAAATATGAGGACATAGAACTTCCTCTTTGATTTGTATAGAGAGTTATCAAACCGAGTGTAATACGCATTTCCTCTACGGCGTCATCGCATACGATATTCTCTATCTACCAGTCATCATTGTCTTGGAGTAGTAGGTCTTCGCTCTCATTCATAATGATAGCAAAAAGTATAATTCTCATGCCGTTAATTGCGGGATTCGGCATGTCAATTCACACTAAATCTCGCAGAGCCATATATTTATTCACAATTAAAATTTTTACCAAATGAAAAAGATTTTTTTGATTGGATTGACGGCAGCAGCCATGTTGGCAAGCTGTAGCAACGACGAAACAGTGGAAATGGCCCAGCAGAAGGCCATCAGTTTCAGCAACGCGTTCGTGAACAACGGAACACGCAGTATCGTGGATCCGAGTTTCAACAAAGACAATTTGACAGACTTCGCTGTGTATGGTTTCACACAGAAAGGTCAGATCTTCAATGGTGAGAAGGTGTCTAAAGGAGGTGCTGCCTGGTCATACGATAATGTGCAGTACTGGGTTCCTGGCAATACTTACACTTTCGGTGCCATTGCGCCTCACAGTGCGGCAAATGTTTCTGATGTGAAATTGCCTGCAGGTGCCACAAAGGTAGAAATGAAAGTTGCTTTCACCAACACTGATGCAAATCAGGTTGACTTGCTTCACGCAGAACCTGCGCAAATTACTGGTGTAACAGCGTCATACACAGAACCTGTTTCCATGACATTCAACCACCAGCTTTCAAAAGTAAAATTCTCGTTCCAGAATTCTGTGGGTGCAGGTTACAATGTTAAAGTGAGCAATGTAAAAATCACGGATGCTTACGAAAAGGGTACTTTGACTGTAGGCGCTACTGAAAACACTTGGAGTAATCAGACGGATAAAGCTCTTGTATTGAACTTCGGTAATGTAGTAGCCGATGGTGCTACCGCTGATGAAGCTGCCGTCATTGCTAACGCTGCAACTCTTGAAAGCTACAACGAAAAGCTGATGATCCCGATGGTTAGTTCCGCTACATATACTGTAACTTTCACGGTAGAATTGTTTAAAGATAACGTACCGTTGGGTACTTACAACCACACAGTGCAAATCAAGAATGTTGAGTTCAAGCTCGGTTACTGCTATGATTTCAAGGCCACTCTGACTCATGAAAATATCGTGGATCCAGAGAATCCGTTGAAGCCTATCGAGTTTAAGGTTGACGGTATTACAGATTGGAACCAAACTGACGTTAACCAAAATTTGAACGTTCCCACAACCCATAGCGGCATCTAATCCATCATCTTTCATAAGACTGGTTTAGCATCGTGTATTCTGGAATTATCATTCATGGAATAGACCATCTACCAACAGGGTGTAAGGGGTTGAATGTCCCCTTACACTCACTAACAGCCTGGGCGTATTGCTTCTGGCTAACAAATATAAAACCACAGAGGAAATGAAGGTACATAAGAAAAATCCGAGTTGGATGGTGAGCGGCATGGCGATGGTGTTGTTGTGCATGCTTCTTTTCTCGTGCAATAACGAGGACTATCTCAAAAGCGGGGACCCGGAGAAAGCCTGCGACAACATTTGTTTTGGCATATCGTCCGATAAGAACGTGCAGACAAGGGGATATGCCTGTAGTGATGACGAAGGATATACCGCGGGCCGTTTCATGTTGCGGTCGGACTACTCGGCAGACACACTTTGTGTCCGTGCCATTGTTTCGGAAGGCATCAACGTGTCTGGCTTCGAGGGCAAACAGCTCTTGACACGCGCAACGCTTGTTGGCAAAGACAATTTCTATGACAAGTTCCATGTGCTGGCATACTGGAGCAAGAATGGTACGCCCGTGAATCAGTTCTACATGGACACGAATGCTTCCAACTCGGCTGCATCCGTTGGACCTGGTGCTATATGGAGTACGGAGCAAACATACTATTGGCCGGGAGCAGACCATTCGCTCCAATTTTATGCCTGGGCGCCAACGGATGCCAGTGGTTTGACCACTCCGTCCTCTCCCCAAGAGAAGTCTCTTGCATATATCGTTCCTGAAGCCGCTGCCAACCAGAAAGACATCGTGGTGGCTACCACCGATGAAATACCTGGCGACAACAAAGCGGCTGTGCCTCTCGCCTTCAAACATATCTGCACTGCCGTCCGTTTTGCCGTGGGCAGCCAGATGCAGCCTGGCTCTATCAAGAGCGTGGCTTTGAAAGGTGTTAAAAATACTGGAACATACGATATGGCTGGCGGTACATGGTCTTTGGGTGGAACGACCGCGGATTTCTCGCAGGCTTTGAACAAAGCGACTACTGGAACTGAAGCTAACGGAGACGCAATCACAAGTCCTGAAGGCACCTTCATGATGCTGCCGCAGACACTGCCTGCAGGGGCAACGGTGGAAGTGGTATTCACCAATGCTTCCGGTGTTGACCGCACACTCTCGGCTTCCATCGCAGGTTCAGAATGGACGATGGGAACCACTGTGACTTACAAGCTTTCTGTTACGCCGGAATATGAGTTGGAGTTTGTTTCCCAGCCGAAAGCGCAGGATGCGCACTATGTGATTTATCCGATTACAATTAAATGTGATAACAAGTTACCAGCAGGAGGTTGGACTCTAACATCCAATGATAAAGATAATGTTACCTTCGTTGAGAAAGGCAAATTCGTAAGCAATGACATACAAACACTTGTAGATGCAGGTTATTGGCTTGACGGCTATAACGGAACCAGCACGTTGACAAGTACTACAAAAGGAGACGTGCAAGTGTACGTATTCCTAAAAGAAAATGCAACGGAAGCCGACCGTAATATCACACTTTCATTAAAACCTGCTGCCCAAGGAAATTATGAAACCAAGGAATTTTCATTTACGCAATATTGTCCAGCATGGAACAACGGCATGGGCGTGGAGCGAATACAAGATGGTGATTATCCGTGGGGATTTAGCTGGGATCCAAATATGAAAATTACGTACAATTTTGGAAAAGGATTGAGACCTGTTTTAGTAAGTCTTTATATAAAGATTTTTGTTAATCATCCGTATGTGACTTCAAATTGGGGAGGTGTGTTTACTGATTTTAAAGTTACAATAGATTTTAGTAAAGTAGGTACACTTACCACGGCCACAGATCAAAATAATGGAAATAAAAATACTTGGGAACTCTATTCCTTCAACGGCTTGAATGACGCATCAGCATTTATGGCTCAAATAGAGTCATGGGGTGGAGTTCCAGATAAAACGCTACCAGCTAATCCAAGTGAATATGCTGCTCGTGCTTGCGCAATGAAAAATAAGTATCGTGTAGAAACAAAAAATAACTCTGAAGGAACTATTTATCGTCCTGTACTTGACCAAGCTAATATGGTGTGGTATCTTCCCGCGCAAAACGAAGCCGTCAATATGAACGACAATCTGTCTGGTGATTATTGGACATCTACGGCTATCACAAATCCAGGAACTACCGCCTATAAATACACGGTCGGAGGTTCCACTTCGCCAGAAGAACGTAACAAGGCAATTCATGTCCGTGCCGTCCGTCAAAAGCCCTAAGATTCATCCTTAACAAATCGTATCAACTACCAAGCAAGCCAACTATCTTCTGTAAAAGGAATAGTTGGCTTGCTTGTTTGGTAATCTAATACATAAAGCCAAGAGGTTGTGAACATTCCCGATAACAGAGGTGGTCCATGCAACTGTTCTTAGGTGGGCCAGCGCAAACCTCCGCTGCGAGGGCGCTGTCGCCCCTTTATCAACCTTGGTATTCTGGATTTTGAACACCATAGTAAATAAAATATTACTTGCCAACGGCAAAATTGTGGAAGTTATTTTTTCAACATGACTAAATTCGTGGCTCATTTTTTTGGAGGTCACCGCGAATATAGCTTACCTTTGTAGAAATAAAAAAGCATGCGATTATGAAAATAGGAGATAAAGTACGTTTTTTAAATGATGTTGGCGGTGGCATCGTTGTCGGATTCCAAGGAAAAGATTTGGCAGTGGTGAAGGATGAAGACGGTTTTGAAGTGCCGACGCTCATCAAGGAATGCGTCGTGATTGACACTGACGACTACAATCTGGCGCGGCCGCAAAAGCCGCAAGCCAAACCAGTTGAGAAGACGCCGACATCCGTTTCGGCGTTGCTGCACGACGTGGACGAACTCGACGAAGACGCTGAGGAAGAAGACATTGCTGACCGCCCCATCACGTTCCGCCCGAAAGCGCTGGAGCGCCGTGGCGGCAACCAGTGGACGGCATTCTTGGCCTTCGTTCCAGCCGATGTGAAAGACCGCGATGACGATGCCGTCTTTGAAGTGTATCTCGTCAACGACTCCAACTTCAATATGCGTTTCGTACTCTTTACGCACGAAGGGGCCGCCGTGACGCTGCGCCACGAAGGAGAAGTGCTTGGCAACACGAAACTCTTCCTGCAGGAAGTACGCCGTGACGAAATCGGCGCGTGGGAACGCATCACGGTGCAGGCCTTCGCCTATAAGCCCGAGAAAACCTTCCTGCCGAAAGCACCGCTGAATGTTGGGCTGCGCATCGATGGTTCGAAATTCTTCCGTCAGAACACCTTTACGCCCTCCGAATATTTCACCTCCCCTTCGCTTTGCTTCGACCTGGTGCGCGACGACAAACCCGTGCGCACGGTCTTTGTGGAAGCCGCCGAAGTGCATGAAGCCATGACCGACAAACCGAAAGAGGCCGACTGCAGCAGGCAGAGAGCTTTGACGATGTCTCTGCGCGAGGGGAAAAAGATAGGGGAGAACCAGATACTTGAAGTGGACCTCCACGTCGATGAACTGCTCGACACGACTGCCGGTCTTGAAGCCAAGGATATTCTGGAATATCAGATGAAAGTGTTTCGCGAGACGATGGATGCGGAGCTGAAACACCGTGGCCGCAAAATCGTTTTCATCCACGGAAAGGGTGAGGGCGTCTTGCGTTCGGCCATTCTCAAAGAATTGAAAACCCGCTATCGGCAGTGCCGCTATCAGGATGCGTCTTTCCGTGAATATGGTTATGGCGCAACGATGGTGACGATATAGGGGGCTTCTGAAAATTCTTTTTTGCTTTGATTTGATTCACCCTATAGGTAGGTGTTCAAAATCCAGAAAAAATTCTGCGCGGTTTTTGACCAAATATTATGTCGATTGCGGCGCCGCTGCAAGGGGCACCGCGCGGATATTTTGCGGAGGTCTGGGGCGAAGCACTGTAGCTCACTTTGCTCGCAAAGTGAGGGGGACTAATAGTGCGGCGGCCAAGCACGAGCTGAAAATCCAACAAAGTCATGCCCCAGAGCGTTAGTCATGTTCGCTACGTGTTCGTGGCCCTCACTTTGCGAGCAAAGTGAGCTACAATGCTGGCGCCGCAACAGACGATTATGCGAGCCAGTGCAAATTTCCTTGCGGTTTAATGAATCTTTTGGTCAGTCCCAATATAAAAGGTGGACAAGCAACAGCACGCATGAAGCGTTGGGTTGCTTGTCCACTTTGTTTTTCAATGTTTTTTTCTGCCGGAATTTCCAGCCTTCTTTTTCCTTCGGAACAGCGATTTGAAATTTTTGAAGTCGCGTTTCAGCAAAATGCCGACGCCCTGTGTGGTCATCGACGACTTGGAGAAATAGCGGTCGTTGGTTTCGCTGTAGGCCTTCAGACTGATGTTTCCTGAGGGCGTCAGAAGATAATTGATGTCGAAGTCGCCCACGAAGTTCGTTGTTGAAGTGGGGCGTTCGCGGTAGCCGAACATGCCGTTGACTTGCAGGCGGTTGTTGAGTAGGCGTCCGCTGAGCAGTCCTCCCACTTCCATGTCGCTCCATCCCACTTGGCCTGTCGACAAGTTGGCGCCGAAGGTCCAGTTTGAGGCGCCGATGGCGTTTGAGATGATGTTGTTGAGCTGCCCGCTCAGTGTGTTGGAGAGGAAAGACTTCATGGCCACACTGCTTTGCGACTGTCCGTCGGCGGCGGCATCGGTGGCGGCATAGTTGTAATTATAGAACCTGCCGACTCCCAGCAGATAGAGAATTTGGCGGTTCATGTCTTCGTCGGTGGCGATGAGCTGGCGCACCATCTGCTTGACGTCGTCGCTGACGGTTGGGAGGTTGAGGCCGAAGGTCACCTGTGGTGCTCCCGCTTTACCGCCCAGGTTGAGGATGCAGTCGGCCCGTACGGATTTGTCGGCGAAGTTGAAACCGAGGTCGGCCAATGATACGGACGGCACGGTGTAGACGGCTTTCAAGTCGAGGTCGGCCTCATAGGGGTCGCCGGCGAAGTTGATAGTTCCGCCTTGTTGCATCTGGAAGTCTTTGTGGATGACATCTTGGATGACCATCTTGAAGAGTCCTTGTTGCACGGTGTAGGTGCCAAACATCTGGAAGTTGCCTTTGTTGTAGTAGGTGGCACGGATGGACCCCGTTCCCGAAAGCGTGATATTGTCGCCCGTCTTGGCATCGGTCACCACGCGGAGCTTTGCTTCTGGCGCCATGTCAAAGCGGAAGTTGAGGCGTATGTCGGTGGAGGATTCCAAATCGTCGTCGTCCTTGTCGGCAATGGTTTTTGCTGCGGGTTTTGTTGCAGATGCTTGCAGGAAGAGCGAGTCGGCGGACATCGCTTCATGTTCCGTTGGTTGCAGGCGCAACTGATGGCTGATGGAATCAATGCGTTGCAGGACGTCGGCTTTGTCGCGGAATTGCAGCAAGGCACCATCAGTGCTTGTTTCTGGGTTGTCAACGGTGTAGACCAGCAGGGTGCCTTTGTCTGGGCGCATGTCGATGTCGGCGCTGAAGGCTCCAGGCTTGCCATATAGATGAATGCGCCCCGTGCCGTTGGCCGTGGCGTAAAACGGCATGTCAATGCTTCGCGGGCGGTCGTAGATGCGCAGCTGCTTGGAGTCTGCCGTGAAATCATATCTGATGTTCTTCAGATGGTCGTGGAGCAGTGTGCCGCGAACGCGTCCTCGGCCGCCTTGGTCGTCGGTGATGTCGTAGTTTTCAAACGAGAACGTTCCCGAACTGATGTTGACGGTGCCGTCGGCCAGGTGGTAGCTGGTGCCTGTGGGGTTGACCGTGGCATAGATGTTGGCTTGCTCTGTTCCCTCAAAGTCAATTTCTTTGAAGGGGCCGTGGATGCGGCAGTTGCCCGTTGTTCGCCCGTTGAGGTTGCTGAAGATGTCGGGCAGATAGCGGCGCAGGAAGAGCAGTGTTGTGTTTTTGCTCGCCACGTGGAGGTCGAGGCCTTTTTCTCCGATGCCCACGTAGCCATTGACCATGGTGTTGCCCACGCCAGCCTCGTTGATATTGGCTTTCAGGTGTAGGCGCTTGTCGGCCGTTGAGAAATCTCCACGGATGTGGGCGTCGCCCATCAGGGCATCGTTGAATCGGAACTCCGGCAAATGCAGGTTGGCTTTGATGCAGATGTTTCCAGCGGAATTAGGTGCAAGACGGGCCAGCCCCGTTGCCTTTCCAGAGAAAGACACTGGCTTGAGGTCGATTAGGCTCAGGATGTAAGACACCTCGATTTTGTTTAGGTGTACTCGCAGGCTGTCTGTCGTGTTGGAAGAGAGGAGGCCGTTGATGTTTAGCGATTGGTCGTTGTGGCTGAGCGAGAAATTGCTGACTTGCAGTCCGCGCTCATCGATGGTGACGCGGCTCGGCGCGATTTGCCATAGCGTGTCGGCCATGACGAATTGCGAAGGGATGAACTCCGTGTTGACACACGTTTTGCCTTGCAACGACTTGGAGAAATCGGAAACGGCGTTGAGCGCTCCTTGGTATCTGTGGGTCGTGCCGTCGTCCCATCGGAAGGTGGTGAGCAGTCTTCCTTCCTTCGTTTCCGCGTTGAGCGCCACCTTGAGGTCGGTTTCGCCCACTCTTTTCTTTCCCTGAATCAGTGCGCTCAGATCGCCGTTGTCGCCTTGGAGATAGCAGCGGAAGTCTTTAAACGAGAGGCTGCCGTAGTCGAGTCTCGGCGTGTTCATCAATAGGGCAGAGCGTTCGCCACAGGGCGACAGGTAGCCGTTGATGTTGACTGTTTCGTCGAAGTCAATGGGGAGGTTGAGAACGGCCTGGAAAAAGTCGGGCTGAAGAAGTTGTGCGGAAATGCTCCACTCGCAATTGGGAGATTGGGAGCGGGAAGGTTTCGAGCGCTGTTTGCTTGAAAGCGTGGGGAGCGCACAGGAGAGCAGATTGTTGAGGTTGTCTTTCAGTGTTGGCAACGACAAAGGTCCGTCGATGTCAACATTAGCGAAATCACTTGTCAGGCAAGCATGCGTTCCACGTGAAGAAGGCGTGAGTTTTATTTCAAGGTGCTTCAGGTGGTAGGGGCTCGCTTCTGGGGAGAAGGGGAGTTTGAAGAATTGCGACAACGACAATTCCCCCTCTTTCAGTTGGCCAGACACGGAGGGCAGCGACATTTGCACGTGGCCCATATAGATGGCGCTTCCCAACAGATGGTTGAGGTGGAGCGCTGGCGTGTTGAGGCGTTTCACATTGATGTCGGCCTGGAGCGAGGAGAGTTTTTTGCCGTTGAAAGCCCCTTGGAGCTCGGCTTTGAAGTCGGCATTTAGGTCGTTGAGGGCCATGCGTGCCACGGCTTCCCGACCATCCCATTCTCCGTTCAGACTGATGCCTTGATAGGTATATCCCTGGTATTCAGCATGGTCGACCAGGGCAGTGGCCGAAAGGCTTGTGAACTGCTTCTCTTTGGTCTTGGCATGCACATCGGCGTGAAACGTGACATTCTTTGGTAGATTGCTCTGACCGAGAATGTCGGCGACTTGCAGTTGAGAGGATGAAATTTGCGCCATGTAGGCTTCGCCGCGCCAATGGAGCGAGGCATAGAGGTTGCCAAGGGGCGATGTCGCGTCGGCATTGACCCATTTGACGCCGTCGCTCTCGAAAAATCCGTTGGCCTTGAGGTCGACGGAGCCGAGGCGTTTGGCAATGTCGGCTTCCTTCTGGCGGCTGAATGCCGAAAGGAGGTCGGCGGCAAGTTCGCTTTCCAAATGCAGCTTGTCAATGCTTCCGTTGACCCTGTTGATGACGCCCTTTTTTCGTTGCATGAAAGCGTGGGCCTGCATGCTCATGCGTTTGTTTTCTTCTTCCAGACGGATGGTGTTGATTTTCACTGCCTCGGGTTTGATGTTAAACTTCGCGGAGAGGTTGAAGGCGTAGGGCGTTTTTTTGAAGATGGGAACGAAGCAGGAAAGGTCGTTGAGCGAGATTCTTGCCTGCTCAATTTGTCCGTGTAGCGTGACGGTCTTTAAGAAGACACCGGGCTTCGTTAGGTCGTAGTCTGCTTGCAATTCGTCTTCCGTAAACTGGGAATGAGGCAGGCGGAGTTCAAACTGCGTGACGGCCATGTGGCGTTTGTTGGCGGCCAGGCGGAATGAGAAAGACTGGACATCGAGGCCCGATTGCTCCTTGAAATCAAGACTGCGGACGCGCAGGTTGATGCTGTCTTGCGTCAGCGTCTTGAGACTGATGTTGGCGTTCAGACGGTTTACGCGAAGGTGTGAGGCGTTTAGGCGCCCGGGTGTTTGGGGCTTGTAGTGCTCCTCATATCCGAAATCCAAGCGGCGGATGATGAGCGAATTGAGCGTCAGGTTGAGGTGTGACGGTTCTTTTGAGTCAGACTTGAAGGCGTCGAGCACGAACTGGTAGTTGGCCGCGCTGTCGGCTTTTGTCTTATAGAGATTGATTTTCCCGTCGAGCAGAGAAACCGAGCGGAGAGACACACGTCCGTCAAGCAGTGCGCGATATTCTATCTTGGCAGACATCAAATTGCTGGTAAGCATCGGGGTGCGTTGCCTGTCTTCGATGTACACGTCGTGCAGAATCACACGGTTGAACAGGCCGATTTCCACGCGGCTAATCTTTACCTCCGTGCCCAACTTCTCTTTAAGCGCATTCTCCACCATGTCGGCAAGCAGATGCTGGATGGGCGTGAAGTTCACCACAAACAGCAGAAGCAGGTATCCTCCTAAGAGAATGCCTGCAACAATGCGTGCTATGTTTCTAAATCGTGTGATAGGCAGATGGGATAATTGGATAATGTATATATGATATACGCTGCCTTTAATGTTCAGCTGTTGTATTCCTTCGCCAGTCCGCCTTCGCTCGTTTCGCGGTAGAGAGAAGGCAGGTCGTGTCCTGTTTGCTTCATGACTTCCACCGCTTTGTCGTAGGAGATGCGGTGGATGCCTTCTGCGTATGTGGCATAGATGTTGGCATCGAGAGCTCGGGCGGCGGCATGGGCGTTGCGCTCGATACAGGGGATTTGCACCAGTCCGCAGATGGGGTCGCAAGTCATTCCGAAATGGTGTTCCAAGCCCATTTCTGCAGAATATTCAATTGTTGCAAGACTTCCGCCGAAGATATAGTTGGCGGCTGCAGCGGCCATGGCGCAGGCCACGCCGACTTCTGCCTGGCATCCCGCTTCGGCACCAGAGATGGAGGCCAGGCTCTTGGCGATGTTGCCAATCAGTCCAGCTGTTGCCAAGGCGTGCAGAATGCGTTTGTCGCTGAATTTGCGGCTCTTCTGGATGTGATAGAGCACAGCGGGGACAACGCCGCAGGCACCGCAGGTCGGGGCCGTGACGATGCGTCCGCCAGAAGCGTTTTCTTCACTGACGGCCAGAGCGTATGAAAATACCAATCCACGTGTTTGCAGGTTGGCACCGTAGCCCATCGCTTTGATGTAATAGTCGGGGGCTTTGCGTCGTAGCTTGAGGCAACCTGGGAGAACGCCTTCGTTGTCAAGGCCGCGCTCAACGGCTTCGCGCATCACCTGCCATACTTCCGCGAGATATTCCCAAATGTCTGGGCCTTCGCATTCTTCAACGTATTCCCAGTAGCTCTTTCCGCGATATTCACACCATTGCTTGATGTCTTCCAGATGGTCGAGCTCATAAAGGTCGGGAGTCTCAAACGTGTTGACACCTTCTTCTGCCAGTGCGCCTCCGCCGATACTGTAAACCGTCCATTCATCGTGCAGTTGCCCGTTGTCGTCCACAACGGCGTATTTCATTCCGTTGGGGTGGAAGGGAAGAACGATTTCTGGATGCCAGATAAATTCCGTCCGGTCTTTTCCCAATATGTTGTAGATGGCCCAATCTGTCAAGTGGCCTTTGCCTGTTGCCGCCAAACTGCCGTAGAGCGTCACTTGGAAACGCTTGGCGCCGGGATGGCGCTTGAGGTATTGTTCGGCAGCCGTGCGTGGTCCCATCGTATGGCTGCTTGAAGGACCTTGACCTATTCTGTATAACTCTTTTAAACTCTTCATTTCGTATGTGTTGTGAAAAACCTCCTTCGCAGGAGTTTCTGATGTATGGGCAAACAGCTCAGGGCGTTTGCCCCGATTGGTGTTTAGGCATGTTCTTTGATGATGCCGCGGCGGTAGGCAAACAATAGCTTTTCGAGGTCAACGATCTGTTCGCGCAATTCGTGGCCTATGTCGGTGTCGGCCACCATGGCGCGATGCCCGGTCAATTCAACGATTTGCGTGGTGCTACGGATGTCCGTGCCGTTCAGAATGGCTTCTTCTGTTGACGAGAAGGGTTCGTGCTGCACCAACTGGAAACCGCGGCTGTGATAAACCAAGGTGTATCCGGCAATGCCCGTTGTGTCGTGATAAGCTTTTGCAAAACCGCCGTCAATCACCATCAGTTTGCCGCCCGCCTTAATCGGGTTTTCGCCCTTTCCGACGCGAACTGGCACGTGGCCGTTGATGATGTGTCGATGCTGGCCTTTGACGCCAAATTCGTCCATGATGTGATCGCACACGTCGGGGTTGTCGCGTAGCGTGTAATACCAACCCTTTTTCTCGTTGTGCGTTTCCTTGTCGGCAACGAAGTAGCGCTCGAATGTAGACATCTTGGATTTGTCGAACAACGGAGAATCAGGACCGCACCACAGATACCAAAAGTAATCGCGTGCTTGTGAGCGTTCATCAGCGTCTGCCTCAGTGTCGAAGGCTGTGCGCACCATTTGGTCGATGCGTTCCATGAGTGCCTGTCCTTTGGCTTTCACGTTGCCAACGAGCACTTCGCGCAGGCTGCCGTCTTCATTGACAGGGACAGAAGCGTGGAAGAGAAGGTTGGAATTGTAGATGCCGTACATGCTACCATGATAGAGCAGGCAGTTGACGTGTCGTTGCAGGCGGTCGCTGATGAGGAAGGAGTGTTTCAGCCTTTCCATCAGTTCGGCTTCCTCGTGCGTCAGTTTGTAAGGATCCTTCGGGTTGATGGTCGGGAAGTCGTTTTCGAGCAGCGGATGCGTTTTGCCATACAGGCAGATGGTGCCGTCTTCGTGGTTGATGTGTTCCAGCAGGCGGCGGTCGTTCATCCCCCATTCAGGATGCGCTCCGTAAAGTTGCCCCTCCAGTTTAAACTGGATGATGGCCATGGCCTTGTGCATCTGAGTGATGAGGCGTATCGTCTTCTCGTTGTGTGCGTCAGTCCCGTTTTCTATCTTGGGGATAAACGGCGTGTTGGCGCCGTCTTTGTACGTCTCCATGGCAAAGGTTGCCAGAGGCACCATGTTGATGCCATAGCCTTCCTCAAGCGTTTGCGTGTTGGCGTAACGCAACGAAAGGCGCAACACGCTTGCAATACAGGTCTCATTTCCAGCGGCGGCTCCCATCCACAGAATGTCGTGGTTGCCCCATTGGATGTCCAGATGATGGTAGTTGCAGAGCGTGTCCATAATCAGGTGGGCACCTGGTCCGCGGTCATAAATGTCGCCGAGGATGTGCAGACGGTCGATGGCCAGGCGCTGGATGAGGTAGCAGATGGCTATGATGAAATGGTCGGCGCGGCGCGTGCCGATGATAGTTTGGATGATGACGTTGAAGTAAGCCTGCTTGTTGTGGTCCTCCGTCGACTCGTGCAGCAATTCCTCAATGATGTATGCAAATTCTTCAGGCAGGCTCTTGCGCACCTTTGAACGTGTGTATTTGGAGGATACATTGCGGCAGACGGTGATTAGCTGGTTGAGCGTTGTCTGGTAATAGTCGGCCAGATTCTTGTCATTTTGCTTGACCAGTTCCAGTTTCTGCTCAGGATAATAAATCAAGGTACAGAGGTCCTTCTTCTCCTGTTCGCGCAGGGTGTTTCCGAAAAGTTCGTTCACCTTTCGCTTGATGTTTCCAGAGGCATTTCGGAGCACATGCTGGAAAGCCTCGTTCTCTCCGTGCAGGTCGGCGAGGAAATGCTCCGTCGACTTCGGAAGATGAAGAATGGCCTCCAGGTTGATGATTTCAGTCGTCACCTTAGAGATGGTTGGGAAATCGCGTGCCAACAGTTTAAGGTAACGAACGTCGGATGCGACGTCTTTATAGTCTGGTCGGTTGATTTTTGCCATAGTCGGGAAAACTTTTTAGTAATGGTGAAAGAATAAGTTGATCAATTTTGACCTGTATTTTTGTTGGTTTTGGAATTTGGAAGAGGGAGCATAGCGGGCTATGTGACCGATGACAAATTTCAAAAACGGCGAAAAGATAGGACATAAGAAATAACTTCTTACTCCACAAAATTGGTCAAGTTATTTTTTTATCATTACTTACCATTATTTGGTATGCTGTCTGTTTATCGGAAAAGCATATTGCCGTCAACGGTTTTCCAGGATCCTCCAGCGGGACGCAGTTTGACAGAAGCGTCGTCCCAGTAGGTGGGCCATCCTTCGAAAATGCCGCCGACAAAGGTGACCTTGAAGCGGTGTAGACCCTTGGCCAAAGCTATTTCGGCGTTGTTGGGCGAATAGCGTGGGCAAGGCATTTGCGAATTGTCGATGAGCAGTTGACCGTCAATCCAAACCTGACTGTTGTTGCTTGAAAATTCGTAAACGCCGTCTTTCTCGATATTGACAAAACCTTCGGCGATGGCAGCGTAGTTCTCAACGTTGCGAACGTTGCCAGGAACACGTGTCTGCGTGCGGATGGGGCGTAAATCGGCAATTTCTTTTGTATAGTCTGGCGTTTGCGGCAATTGGTAGGGGCTTAGATATGTACCTTTATATACAGAGAGGTTTAGTCCGCTGAGCAGCGTGCGGCCTACTTCCTGTGCGGGGAGATAGTTGCTTTTTTTGACCTCAATGTCGCGGACGGGACTCATGTCGCCCGAAGGCAGGACAGAGGCTACGCGCAATCGTGTGCTTTGTGTCAGCGTGAGGGGAGCCGTGTATGTGGGCGATTCCAGAGTGGGAGTCGTTCCGTCAGTGGTGTAGACAATGCGCAATGGGCGTGGCGTGGTGAGGCTCACCTGTTTTTGGTCGACAAATGCGAGGTGGTTTAGGCTTCCACCAACTTGTGCTGGAACAGGAATGTGATAGTTGACATCCCATGCCTTCAGACGCTTAGAGGCATCGTTGTCTGCGCGGCGCACAAAGTCGGCATAGTTCTTCCGCTCCACGGGCGACCATGCCACTTCTGCCAAGGCCAATGCACGTGGAAACAGTCTGTATTCCAAGTTGGCAGCGTTGTAGATATATTCGCTCCAGCAGTTCGCCTGCACGCCGAGCACATAGTTCTCCTGGTGGTTCTGGCGCAAGGTGGCCGGAATTGGGTCATAGTCGTAAACCTTTTTTAGGGTGGTGTAGCCGCCGATAGCAACGGGTTCCGTTGCTGGGTCGCTTTGGAAGGTGTCGAAATAATATCCTTTGTTGGAGGGCGTCATCAATACGTGGTGACCCATGCGGGCAGCGGCAATGCCGCCGTCTTCACCGCGCCATGACATCACAACGGCCGTCGTGTCGAGGTCGCCGCCTTCCAATATCTCGTCCCATCCGATGAGCTGCTTGCCCTTCTTGGCCAGGTGTTTGCTTATGCGAGCAATGAGGTAGCTTTGCAGTTGCGCTTCCTTTTTATAGCCCTGCGTCTTCATGCGCGTTTGGCAACTGTCGCATTTTGCCCATTCTCCGCGCGGAGACTCGTCGCCGCCGATGTGGAACAGTTTGCCAGGGAAGAGCGGCACCATTTCGTCGATGACATCTTCCAGGAAACGGAAGGTCGTTTCCTTTCCGGGGCAGAACACAACGTCTTCAACGCCCCAGATAATGCGCGGCGTCATTTGCTCGCCCTGGCATGAGAGCCAGGGATAGGCGGCAATGGCGGCCATGCCGTGTCCGGGCATTTCCAGTTCGGGAACGATTTCCACGTGGTGGGCTTTGGCGAAGGCCACCACTTCGCGCACTTCCTCTTGCGTGTAGAAACCGCGGTGTATGCTGCCGTCTCCTTCTACGCGCTGCGAACCGATGGTGGTCAGTTTGGGATATTTCTTGATTTCAATGCGCCATCCTTGGTCGTCGGTCAAGTGCCAGTGTACACGGTTGATTTTATAGGCCGACAACCGCTCAATTTCTTCTTTCACGGCGCTGACGGGCAGAAAATGACGGCATGGGTCGAGCATTACGCCACGATAGGTGAAGCGTGGCGCGTCGTTGATGCTGACGGTGGGCATTTCCCATGAAACTTGGTTTAAACCGTTGAAAGTCTGCTCTATTTCCGCTGGCAACAGCTGTAAGACAGATTGCATGGCATAGTAAAGTCCGGTTTCCGTAGAAGCCGTTGCCACCACCTTTTCCGGAGTGACTTCCAATCGGTATGCTTCTTTTCCCTTGACGTTCTTATCGATGGCGAAAGTGATGGCATTTTTGCTGCCCGCCTTGCCGCCTTTGAGCGTTATCTTGGATGCGCGTTTGAATTTTGCGGCAAACAATTTGGCCACGGTGCTGGCCTCTTTCCCTTTGCTCGCAATTCTCGTGTTGTTGTCGATCCTAAAAACTCCAGTGCCCTCAGTCATTTCCATGGGCGTTGGGATGATGTTGATGTCGCCTGCCGTCATGGCGTTTGGGAAACAGAGTCCAAGGCCAAGAGCAGCGGCTGCTATGAGGTTTTTTGCTTTTGCCATATCTTTTAAATGTGGTGTGTAAATGTAGCGTGTTTTATCTGCAAAAATAGTTCGATTTTCTGGATTGCACAAGTTATCTCCGCTTTCTTTTGACGCTGTGGAAGAAAAACAGGCATGACGAACTGCCCACTAAGAGTGGCGGCCCGTCATGCCTGCTTTCTTTATTCGAATGTTCATTCCTGCGGAGCGAGAAAGAGGCTCCAGTGCATTGGACTAGGTTCCTCGGCAATTACCCGTCTTTATTTGATTTTCAATATCATGTTAAGATGCAGCAACCCTTCCATCATGAAAGGTTCTGACGTGGCTTGAAAGCCAAACTTTTCATAGAAATGCTGCTTCGTGAGCTGCGATTCGATTTTGATTGTATCGAAGTCTTTGAGGAAACGTTTGGCAGCGTCAATGGCAGCTTGGAAAATTACCTTTCCATATCCCTTGCCGCGCTCAGTGGAGATGACCCTTCCGATGCTCACATCTCCCAACTTCGTCCCAGCAGGGCATATACGACAAATGGCTACGGTCTTGCCGTCTTGCGTGATCCAAAGATGGATAGCAGTCTGGTCGTTATAGTCAATGTCTTGGTAGACACAGTTTTGCTCAACAATAAAGACCGATGAGCGCACGTGTAGCAGGTTGTAGAGTTCTGATGTCGTGAGCTGGTCGAAAGTCTTGATGTGCAGCGTGCCTCCGTCGGCAAGTTCGTGCTTTTCGGAGATGCTGGATGGCGTCAAGGCATTGGTCTGTGTGGCAGTCGTTTCAGAAGGGTTTTGTGTGAACATAGTTTTAGTGTGTTTCTTTCAAGGGGGAAAACTTTCAAGGGGGGGACGTTTTGTTTTTCTATCCCTTTGTGGGTCGATAGCTTGTGAGGGAAGTGTTATTTGAAAACGAAATAAACGGCGGCCACCAAACAGCAGAAGGCCACCATGTGGTTCCAATGGAGCGATTCTCCGCGGAAGAGCGTCGTGACGATTATGGTGAAGACAATCAGCGACACCACTTCCTGAATCACCTTAAGCTGTATGAGCGAAAACGGACCACCGTTGTCGACGAAGCCGATGCGGTTGGCAGGTACTTGGCAGCAATATTCAAAGAGGGCGACGCCCCAAGAGAACAGGATGACTGCAATCAACGGCCAATGGGAACTCGTTCCCGTTTGTTGTAATTTGAGGTGGCCGTACCAGGCGAAAGTCATGAATACGTTTGAGAGAAGCAGAAGAAAAACTGTGTAGAATGCTTGCATTTTATGGGATATATATGTTTTGCGGGTGCAAAATTACAAGATTTCATTTGAAAAAAGGATGGCATGGTGTTACAAAATAATTCCGCGACAGAATAGGAGCGGCAAATAAGGGCGTTATTGCAAGCCTGGCTTGTGGGATGGGGCGGTGGTAAGGGGAAACACTGGTGAGATAAAATAAATCTGAAGGGAAAAGATGCCTTCACATCTTGCCGTCATTTTTTTGAAAAGAGAACTGGCAGTTTCGCATCTGCCATCCTCGCTTCTTAAAATGCAGGCAGAGAGGCGGGGATGCGGTCCTTTATACTTAATTTATAGGGTGTTCGCAAAGAAAAAACGTCAAAATATTTGCCATGAAATAAAAAAGAAGTACCTTTGCACGCCGATTATTATCAAGTGGGCTCCTTAGGCCTGCGTCCGCATGAGCTGGCAATCTTGCTCATTGGCCGAGTGAGAAGGCTGTTTCAAGGCTTGCGGAAAAGATAAATATTAGTAGTTACACATTTTAAAAACAAAAGAAGAGTGGATACTTTAAGTTACAAGACCATTTCTGCTAACAAAGAAACTGCCCAGAAAGAATGGGTCGTAGTTGATGCTACTGACCAGGTTTTGGGTCGTCTTTGCACCAAGGTTGCCAAGCTGTTGCGTGGTAAGTACAAACCAAACTTTACTCCTCACGTAGACTGCGGTGACAATGTTATCATTATCAATGCCGACAAGGTAAGACTGACTGGTAAAAAGTGGACAGATCGTGTTTACTATACCTATACCGGTTATCCTGGTGGTCAGCGCGAACACACTCCTTCAAGCATCATGGCTAAGGAAAATGGTGCAGATCGTTTGCTCCATCGCGTAGTGAAAGGTATGCTTCCCAAAAACCGTTTGGGTGCTAAGTTGCTCAGCAACCTCTATGTTTACGAAGGCGCTGAACACAAGCATGAGGCTCAGAACCCCAAGGCAATTGATATTAACTTGTATAAATAATTAAAGCAGACATGGAAATTATCAACGCATTAGGTCGTCGTAAGAGCTCCGTCGCTCGTGTATATCTCACTGAAGGTACTGGTAAGATTACGATTAACAAGAGAGACTTGACTGAATACTTCCCTTCAACTATCCTCCAGTTCGTGGTTAAGCAACCATTGACTTTGTTGGATGTTGCTGAAAAGTACGACATCAAGGCTAACCTCGTTGGTGGTGGTTTCACTGGTCAGAGCCAGGCTCTCCGCCTCGCCATCGCTCGCGCTTTGGTTAAGGTTAACGCCGACGACAAGAAGGCTCTTCGCGCTGAAGGCTTCATGACCCGCGACTCTCGTTCTGTTGAACGTAAGAAGCCAGGTCGTCCAAAAGCACGTCGCCGCTTCCAGTTCAGTAAACGTTAATATTCGGCCATTTACTGCTGGATTACGTTTAGCATCTAAACCATTGGGACTTCCCTTGGTGGAGAACTACCCGATGGCTGGTTGAACTAAAAACTCAGGGTGCAGGAGAAACGCTTGTGCCCAAACAACTCAAAAGAAAGTAAACGAATAAACAAATTTCAAAATGTCAAGAACAAATTTTGAAACCCTTTTGGAGGCTGGCTGTCATTTCGGTCACCTCAAGCGTAAGTGGAATCCTGCTATGGCTCCTTACATCTTCATGGAGCGCAACGGCATCCACATCATCGATCTTCACAAGACTGTAGCCAAGGTTGACGAAGCTGCTGAAGCTTTGAAGCAGATTGCTAAGTCTGGTCGCAAGATCCTTTTCGTAGCTACTAAAAAACAAGCCAAGGAAGTTGTTGCTGAAAAGGCAGCTTCTGTAAATATGCCGTTCGTTACGGAACGTTGGCCGGGTGGTATGTTGACCAACTTCCCGACAATCCGTAAGGCTGTCAAGAAAATGGCCAATATTGACAAGTTGATGAACGACGGCACTTTCTCAAACCTCTCTAAGCGCGAAATCCTCCAGATTTCTCGTCAGCGTGCCAAGTTGGAAAAGAACCTCGGTTCTATCGCCGACTTGAACAAGCTCCCTGCTGCGCTCTTCGTTGTTGACGTATGCAAAGAGCACATCGCTGTTAAGGAAGCTCAGCGTTTGGGTATTCCTGTGTTCGGTATCGTTGATACCAACAGTGATCCTACGCCTATCGATTTCGTAATCCCTGCCAACGACGACGCTAACAAGAGCGTAGAGGTTATCCTCGAAGCTTGCTGCGGTGCCATCGCTGAAGGCGTTGCTGAACGCAAGGCTGAAAAGGTTGACGCTGAAGCCGCTGGCGAAGGCGAAAAGGGTCGCAAGCGCGCTGCCAAGGCTCGCGTAGAGAAGGAAGTTGCTGCTCCTGAAGCAGAAACTCCTGCAGCTCCAGCTGAATAATAAATCATTTTGTTAAAACCAATAGGGTAGGTTCTAAAACTGCATCAATGACGTGATTTTAGGACCTATTCTTATAAAAATACTACTATAACTATGGCAGTAGGATTAGAAGATATCAAAAAGCTTCGCACCATGACAGGTGCTGGTCTCGGCGACTGCAAGAAGGCCTTGACTGAAGCTAACGGCGACATCGAAGCCGCTATCGAAATCATCCGCAAGAAGGGTCAGGCTGTCGCTGCAAAGCGTTCTGACCGTGAAGCAGCTGAAGGTTGCGTTCTTTGTAAGTATGAAAACGGCTTTGCCGCTATCATCGCTCTCAAGTGCGAAACTGACTTCGTTGCCAAGAATGCTGATTTCGTGAAATTGGCTCAAGATATTCTCGACGTAGCTGTTGCCAACAAGTGCAAGTCTCTCGATGAAGTTAAGGCTCTGCCTATGGCTGGCCACACTGTTGCTGACGCTGTTACGGATCGTAGCGGTATCACTGGCGAGAAGATGGAACTCGATGGTTACAGCTTCATCGAAGGTGAGAATGTTTCTGTTTACGACCACATGGGCCGTCACATGCTCTGCACCATGGTTCAGACCAACAAGCCTGCTGAAGAACAGGCTCACAATATCGCCATGCAGGTAGCTGCCATGAACCCTGTTGCTCTTGACGAGGCTTCAGTTCCTCAGGCTGTTAAGGACGAAGAATTGAAAGTTGCCATCGAAAAGACCAAGGAAGAGCAGGTGAAGAAGGCTGTTGAGGCTGCTTTGAAGAAGGCTGGTTTCAACCTCTACATCGCTGAAAGCGAAGACCACCTCGAAGAAGGTATCCGCAAGGGTAACATCACAGAGGAACAGGCACAGCAGATTCGCGATTTGAAGCAGGCAACTGCTGAACAGAAGGCTGCCAACCTCCCTGAACAGATGATTCAGAACATCGCTAATGGTCGTATGAACAAGTTCTTCAAGGAGTCTTGCTTGCTCAACCAGGAATACATCCAGGATGCCAAGATGTCTGTAACTGACTACTTGAAGTCTGCCGACAAGGAACTGACCGTTGTTGACTTCAAGCGTTTCACGCTCCGCGCTGAATAATTGAACAATCAAATAAACAAAAAAATCCTCGCGAGGAAATTTCCTTCGCGAGGATTTTTTTGTTTCTCTCCATGGAAGATGTGCTGTTTGCCAATTTGTTAAGCAACATTTTCCCAGCATTTCAGCAGTGTGTTTACAAATGGAATGCTGATAAAGCGTTTTTTTAATGACAATGCAACAGGACAGCCGAAAGAAGAGGGCAGCAATGCCACCTTAAATCCCGCGCCGAGTAGTATTTCTTAACGGTGGTTTTTTTGAGGATTCTTTGTTAGCGTTCCCTTGCTACGTCAGTTGATGTTGACAGCATTATTCTTCGTAATACAAGGCCTTTGTTTTTTAGCGAATCTGGGAGGAGACACGACCGCGTCTGGGTCGAGATACGGTCGCATCTGGGAGGAGATACGACCGCGTCTGGGTCGAGATACGACCGCGTCTGGGACAGTGTTCGCTAACAAATATAGAATTTGGTTTATTAGAGTTGTTGCACCGTGTTTCACCAGGTGTTGCTATGTTGCTTGCGCGATGTGGTGGATTTATATAGATGTTGCCCTGGCTTTCGGCACCGAGATTACACCCTTTGAAAACGTCAAAAGCAAGTATGATTTTTTATTGTGTTTGAGATTGCGGATGGTTTTCTTGTCTGTTATGTTTTCCATCCCGTATAGTGTCTCGTCGGGAATCGCGTCGTTTATACAATGCTGTTGCGCCGTTTCTTATATTGTGCCGATTTTTCTTTGGCCAATGCCTGCATGTCAACTGCAACATCGACTTCGTCTACAATCTCCACTCCAGTCATCGTTTCGATAATGTCTTCCATTGATACCACACCTCGAAGACAGCCGTATTCGTCAACGATGATGGAGATATGTTCCCGTTTTTCGAGCATCTTTTCCCAGATGTGATACAGTGATTCTCCCTCACCGAAAGAAAGGATGGGACGTATCAAGTCAGACAGTTTTGTTTGGAATTTATCTTCCGACAGATATTTCAGCACCATATCTTTGAGCACATACCCGGTGATGTATTCCTTGTCTTTGTCATATACTGGTATGCGCGAGAAATTCCATTCCTGCTGTTTGTAGAAGTCTTTGACCGTGAGATTCATGTTTGCTGATTCCACGACAATGAAAGGTGTCATTACGTCCTTGGCCTTGATGCCCGACAAGCGGATGCAGTTCTTGATGATTTTGCTTTCAGACTCCCGGAAAATACCTTCGGTTGTGCCAACGTCAACCATTGCAGACACTTCTTCGCGGCTCATAGAGCTTTGTTTGCCCTTGGGCGTAAAAACCTTCGTTATGAGTTCGGAAAGCAGCACAAGCGGATAAGTGATAACAATCAATATGCGGATGATTTTCGTGGACGGCATTGCGAGTGAGCGCCAGTAGGAGGCCCCGATGGTTTTCGGGATAATTTCAGAGAGCACTAGGATGAGCAACGTGAGCACGGCTGAGACGATGCCAAAATATTCTTCGCCAAAAAGTTTGATGGATTCAGCGCCGACACCAGCAGAACCGATGGTGTGTGCGATGGTGTTGAGCGAAAGAATTGCACCCACCGGACGGTCGACATTGTCTTTATAGTCTTTCATCAAAGAGGCCGTTTTGTTGCCTTGACTTTCCTTCATCGTGATGAAAGACATGGGGGTTGAGAGAAGCACCGCTTCAAGAACGGAGCATAGAAAGGACATCGAAAGTGCGCCTAAAAAATATAAGATGATTAAGCCCATTAATTATAAGTAGGTATTCAAAATTTATAATATCCATGTAGGGAAAAGCCAGTTTGATATGCTTGACAGCATTTTTTGTCATCCCTATGCGCTTCTTTTAGCGCCTAAACGTTGAGCGTTAAAGTGGTATCGCGCCATGGAACCAAAACGTTTTGGAAGGTTGCCCATCCGAAGTTCAAAGTTAACTATTTGGCGGCGATTCTGACCATTTTACAGGAGATAATTATGAATATTTAGTAGGGTGGTTTAAGTATTCTTTGGTTCATGCCTTCAATCTTACATTCAGCTGTGGATTGCGGATTATTGCTGTTCTGTGGTATGGTGCAAATGTTTTTATGTATTTTTCGGGTTTCTTATTGATTTGCTAGTCCCCGCATGAGTATTATTACTGCCTTCAAAGCCCCGCTTTTTGTTATGCAGCTGTAAGTTGGCCAATTACCAAGTCAGCATTTTTGTGAATTATCTGTCAGAAAAAACAGGCTCCCATCTATTCAGTTTGTGAAAGATGGGAGCCTGTTATAGTCATGCCAAGCAAGATGGTAGGGTAATGTCCCAAGTTGTCTCTTGTTGGCTGCTTGGCTGATTTACGGCATTATTTATTAATACTCCTGCCAGCACTTGATGTCGAGTTCGTCGAGCTTCACGGTGCAGAAAGCGTAGATGAAGGCCGATGCCAGACGTGCGTTGGTGATGAGTGGTACGTTGAGGTCGATGGCTGCACGGCGAATCTTATATCCGTTGCTCAATTCGCCAGATGAGAGGTTCTTCGGCACGTTGACCACCATGTCGATTTCATGGTTGTGGAGCATGTCGATAGCTTGCGGATGTCCCTCTTCGCTTGGCCAGTAAACGAGGTTGTTCTTGATGCCGTTTTCTGTCAGATAGCGGCTTGTTCCGCCTGTTGCGTAGAGCGTGTAGCCGTGAGCTTGAAGCATCTGGCAGGCAGCCAGCATTTCGGCTTTCTGTTTGCCGTCGCCAGTTGAAAGCAGGATGTTCTTCTTCGGGATGCGGTGGCCAACGGAGAGCATAGATTTGATGAGCGCTGTGCGTGAGTCTTCGCCTAGACAGCCGACTTCGCCCGTTGAAGCCATGTCGACACCGAGGACAGGGTCGGCCTTTTGCAAGCGGTTGAATGAGAATTGAGATGCTTTGATGCCGACGTAGTCGAGGTCGAAGAGGCTCTTGGCCGGTTTCTCCACTGGCAGGCCGAGCATGATGCGAGTTGCCAATTCGATGAGGTTGATTTTGAGAACCTTGCTGACGAACGGGAAGGAACGTGAGGCACGCAAGTTGCACTCGATGACCTTGATGTCGTTTTCTTTGGCGAGGAACTGGATATTGAACGGACCAGAGATGTGAAGTTCCTTGGCAATCTGCTTGGAAATCTTCTTGATGCGGCGGGCCGTTTCAACATAGAGCTTCTGCGGCGGGAACTGAATCGTGGCGTCGCCAGAGTGTACACCGGCAAACTCGATGTGCTCAGAAATGGCGTAGGCGATGATTTCACCGTCTTTTGCAACGGCGTCCATTTCAACCTCCTTGGCATGCTGCATGAAGCGGGAAACAACCACTGGGTGCTTCTTCGACACGTTGGCGGCCAATTTGAGGAAGCGTTCGAGTTCTTCCTGGTTTGAACATACGTTCATCGCAGCGCCAGAGAGGACATACGAAGGACGTACAAGTACAGGGAAGCCAACGCGCGAGATAAACTGCTGGATGTCGTCCATAGAAGTCAGTGCGCTCCATTCCGGCTGGTCAACACCGATTCTGTTGAGCATCTCTGAGAACTTTTCGCGGTCTTCAGCGTTGTCGATATAGCGTGCTTGCGTGCCGAGCAGGTTCACGTTTTCAGCATCCAGGCGCATTGCCAGGTTGTTAGGAATCTGTCCACCCGTAGAAACGATGACACCGTAAGGCATTTCCAGTTCGATGATGTCCATCACGCGTTCGAAGGTGAGTTCATCGAAATAGAGGCGGTCGCACATGTCATAGTCGGTAGAAACGGTCTCTGGGTTGTAGTTGATCATCACTGAGCGCCAGCCTTCCTTGCGGATGGTGTTCAATGCCTGAACGCCACACCAGTCGAACTCTACGGAAGAACCGATGCGGTAAGCACCTGAACCGAGTACGATGATAGAACGGTGGTCGTTCTCGAAGGTGATGTCACTCTTCACGCCTGCGTAGGTTACATAGAGGTAGTTGGTCTGAGCAGGATACTCAGCTGCCAGGGTATCAATCTGCTTCACTACAGGCAGGATGCCATAGCTCTTGCGCTTGTTGCGGATGACGAGCACTGCCTTACTTTACAACAAGAATATAAACTTTGGTGAAGTTAGAACTTGTTGCTTCGTAATTAATTCGGATATTTTTTTATCAATCTGAGATTTTCCAATTGCTTGTCTCGAGATCTTTTAGCTTCTGCAATAGCATCAATAGCGTCATTCCAAAACTTATAGCCCCATTTCTCAGAATATTTTTTTATATCCTCCACCACGTTGGTAAATTCATTCTTTAGGTATTTTTCAACCTCCTCATCAGTTAATACTTTTCCATAAAAGTCCTTATATAAATATGTGTTGAAATTTTCCTGCAATAATATCAATTTACCAAAATACTCTTCCTCATCTGTTGGTTCAAATAACATCACATCATCTGGAAGTGGGTCATTTACCCATACACGCCCCTCTTCTTTGCATAAGTTTATATACCATATAGCCCAATCAGGACTTTCCATAACAGCTAAACCTGTTCTTCCAAATTCGATTTCGTTAGTAAACGAATTTCTACAAAACTCAGCAACAGCAACAACATCACCATATTTGACATCGTCAACCTGAATCTCTTTTCTGCCTTTCACATTAGGCCATTCCAATTTATATTCCATGTTTTTATTATCTTTAAATACTACATATTTTTACTTTTACTTGACTCTTTGAGTAAATTCAAGACGAGATTACTTTACCACATCCGTTGACTTTGCGATATTTATTGCAGCATTCATATCCGCATCCTGTGCTTGGTTGTAACAAGTACATTTTGGATTGGTGCATATAAAAGTATCACGTTCTATTCTATTTCCTCGCTGACCACAGACATGACAAGTTTGGCTGGTATATGCTGGATTTACATATTGTACCGCAACACCTGCCATGGCAGCCTTATACTCGATGTCTTTCTGAAGTTCGAAATAAGACCAACGACCAAGAAGGCGTTTGTGGTTATTCTCGACTTCTCCTTCTTGATTTTTACCAAATCCCTTCAAGCTTTCCATTTGGATGGTCTCAACCTTCCAACGAACTGCCAAATTGACAATTTCTCGGCTTATACGATGATTCTCAGTCTGCACCCAATTTCTTTCTTTGCCTCTAAGGACTTCTATCGCTTTGGTCTTGTGCTTTCTCCCATGCCCACCTTGCGTAAGTTGCGAACGTTGCAACTCACGAAATCTTCTACGGAAGACATCACGTTGCTTCTGAAAAGCATCGCCGTTACCTATGCGACTTCTTTCTGGTCCATCATTCACTGCCACATAAGCAGGATTTACCACACCAAGATCTACACCCATAACTTTCCCTTTGACAGGTACGTTTTCTGTTTCTGGAATATCTGCCGTTACAAGCAGGAACAATTTTCTGTCTTTGAGTTGTATTTTTGCAGTTGGACATAGTTTGTACTTCTTTGCCTTTATGCAGTTGTCGATGATAGCACGGTTGTTACTGCGGTCTCGTCCAAAGTTTAATCTAAAACGAGTATCTTCAAACCAAGGCAAATAGTAATTGTCACCAACACTTATAATGACATGTTTCTTTTTAAGATTAAAGGGTATTGGCATACCTTTTTTATAAGTAGTCAAACTCCTTTCTCCTCGAATTTGCTCTTTTTTATTCTCATTAAAGTGCTTATATACATCTTGTTTTAGAGAATCCAAAATATCCGAAGGAATATCTTTTGCACATTCGCTACTTGTTACTGCACGATATGAATAAGACTGTGCATGCATTGGAGCAATTTCATTCTTAACAGATAGAAGTTTCGCATCTATATCTTCCATACGCTTCTTTATTTCGTCTTTAACTGCATCTGTTATTGACTTGCGAGACAACTTGCGTTGGCAATCCACGTACTCTTCATTTTGCAATCTCATCAAAGGTAACAAATTGTCTAATCCATACAATTGACTTACAAGGAGATTTGCCACCTTGTATAGTTTTCGGTCAAAATTATAAAATGTATTATAGCATTTCTTATTTGACTCTTCATGGGTTAGTCCCTCTACATCTGGAACTATTTCTATTTTTCTTGTAATTTTAGACATAATCTATTACATTTAAAATGATTTTGCGTATAACATTTTTTATTAATTTAATTTTCCAATAAGCCACTGCCACTATATGCAAATTGAATGTACCTCTTTTATGCCTTTCACCACAAAAGGTCACAATGCAGCGTTGCGTACTATTGGATGTATCTCACTTTTTAAGATGACTTCCACCTGCATATCCTTTTGCGTGAGACCATACTTGGTTGGATGTACCTCACTTTTTAAAATGACTTCCACCTGGCTACATCACGGAACTCACGGTTCTTGTGTTGGATGTACCTCACTTTTTAAGATGACTTCCACCCCTCATTCATATTACCTTTGCATACGATTCGTTGGATGTACCTCGCTTTTTAAGATGACTTCCACCCAATTTACAACAATTGACTGTTATATAATTATTTAAGGTACTTACCGAGTGGCATAAACCCTCAGCATAAGGGTTTCCAACAACCCCATTTGAATATTTTAATTCAAAGATTTCCATCTGTCATTTACATCTAAACGATGTTCGCAAACGTTTTTAACACAAATGCGGTGCAAATTTACAAAAAATAAATGAAGAACAAGCATTTTTTGAACTAAAAGTTATGAGCCTAAAATCCGCAAGCAATCTCAATGGCAATCTCAATTGCAGTAAAGAGCTTGAACACTATGCATCATGATAGTATGAGCGTGAATTTTGTCCGATTTGTGCATACCTTCCCCTTACCCCACAATGCGACTTGAGGCAATACGCAGATTAAAACCATAAGGAACGGACTTTATCCGAATCCAGTTTTGAAAGGTCTTGCATAAGCCCGGTTTTCAGTATAGATATTCAGCACGTATTGCCTTGCTGTCATGATCCACTTGGCAGGTACGGAGATGAAGCTGAAGACAAAAGCCTTTATGCGACTCGTTTCCTTGAGCCCGAAAGCCTTGGTGTCAAGCTTGCTAATGATGGTCTTATAGAAATTGTGTATCAATGCCGTAAGCAGAAGGAATACAGTGTTCTCTGACATGAACGACTTGGGGAGCCTGTTCCAGCCGAATCCGTTGTTCATATCATCGAATATACGCTCTTTGCCCCCACGCTTGTTGTAAAATTCGACGATGTCTCTTGTTGATGAGTCATAATCGTTGGTAAGAATGGATCTGTAGGTGTATTCACCTTCCCACAAGTCAAGCTCTCCATCCATGCGCTTTTGTCTCTGAATGACAAGACGATAGCACTTGCCTTCCCATTTCTCAACAAGAATGGAATTGAGTTCAAACTGGATGCCGTTGATTTCCTCCGTCTTCCATCCCCTCAGTGAAAACAAGTCATCGTAGAGCGAACTGCATCTGTTGGCGCGGATGTAGAAGTGCGTGCAATGCTTCTCTATCTCACTGACAATTTCCTTCGAGCACGAACCACAGTCGGCTCTGAAGCGATTCACACGGATGCTGTTGGCTTCCAGTAGGGCAAAGAATCTCTTGTGGGTCTCAGCCTGATAAAAGCGCACATTTGTGTTGCCATCGCTGTTCTCGACATAGACAATCATGTCACCGATGACATATACGCCAGGTCTGTAGCCGAGGAACTTCTTGTATGTCGGTTTTGCATCATACTTCTCTGTTTCAAGGAACTGATGGTCGAAATCAACATCGTAGGTTTCCACCTCATTCAGTTCACCAGTGGAAACCAAGGCTTTTATAAGCAAGGCGTTGAGCTTGTCTGCCGTATTGAAATCATAGGTCTTGCCCTTATCGGAAGTATATGAGATGTTTTCCTGTGTCAGTTCCTTGATGGCTCTGAGGATGGTATCAGAGCTGC
>OIYR01000235.1_pt1 | contig 32113 bp, 35 predicted proteins | sample 1588221 | NCBI WGS metagenome assembly OIYR01 (sample SAMN03283292) | human gut metagenome | biome: human-associated habitat; material: feces | host: Homo sapiens | place: Peru | collected 2012
TAAAGCAATGGTAAATCCTGCTGAGATAAGACTGATTAATGTAATAAAACTTTCCAAATACTTTCCCCATAGTAATAGAAAAACAATTAGTTTTGTAATATTGATTAATAATTTATATTTTTGAATATATAAATACTCTTTTTTTGAATCTTTTATTTTCTTTAAAATTTTTACACCAACTTTTTTCACGGCGTGCTAGGCTCATCAGCCACTCAGCTTAGCTCACTTCTTGATACTACCATAGCTAGCTTTCTCATAACAGGCAGCATTTCTTATTTATACTATGCTAATCGCGTTTTTCAGCTCCCGCTTGCCCTTTTTGCCATAGCTTTAAGTCAGGTTTCCTTTCCTAAAATCCTTAAACACCTTAAAAGCGGCGAAGAAAATTTAGCCTTAAATTTTATGCAAAAGGCTTTGGGCTTTTTAAGCCTTTTGCTCGTGCTTTCAAGCCTTGTGGGCATAGTTTTTGCGCCTGAAATCACCACTCTTTTGTTTGAGCGGGGCAATTTTGGCTCAAAAGACACGCAGGTTACGGCTTTTGTTTTGATGGCTTACTTGCTAGGACTCTTGCCCTTTGGCTTGCAAAAGCTTTTATCCTTGTGGCTTTATGCGAAATTCAAGCAAAAAATCGCCGCTATCATCGCTTTTAAGGCACTTGGCATTTCGGCAAGTTTTTCTATTATTTTCATCTTGCTTATAGAGAATGCTGAATTTAAGGCTATCGGTATAGCTTTGGCAAGCTCTTTGAGTGCTTTTTACTTGCTTGGAGCAAATATCAAAGAATTTGGCTACAAAGCCTTTTTTTCGCTCATAAATGTCAAAAAAACGCTTTTTGGCTTGCTTTTTCTTGCATTTTTGGGCTTTGTTTTGTTAGAATTTAAGGCTAAAATTATGCCACTTGTTATGGGTTGAAAAGGAAAATGATGAGATTGTTTGACAGCAAAAGCAAGGCAAAAAAAGACTTAAACGCCTATAAAAACGAGCCTTTAAACATTTATCTTTGTGGGGCAACGGTTTATGATGATGCGCATTTAGGACACGCGCGAAGCTCAGTGTGCTTTGATTTACTGCGCCGCACGCTTTTAGCACTTGGCTTTAAGGTGCAATTTGCCAGAAATTACACCGACATAGATGATAAAATTTTAGCTAAAATGAAAGAGAAAAATTTAAGCCTAAAAGAGCTTACAACGCACTATATACAAAGCTATGAAGCGGATATGAACGCCTTAAATGTTTTAAAGCCAAATTTTATGCCAAAGGCTACTGAATATATCGCTCAAATGATAGAGTTGATTGAAAGCCTTGAAAAAAAGGGCTTTACTTATACTTTAAAAGACGGGGTTTATTTTGACAGCTCAAAAGATAAAGCGTATTTTAGCCTTTCGCACAGGAATTTAAACGACAATCAAAGCCGCTTAGAAAATGAAGTGGCAAAGAAAAATGAAAGCGATTTTGTGCTTTGGAAATTTGATGAGAGCTTTTATGATGCGCCTTTTGGCAAGGGACGACCGGGCTGGCATAGCGAGTGCGTGGCGATGATAAGGGCTTTGTTTGATGACAAACTTATCATTCATTGTGGCGGGGCGGATTTGCTCTTTCCGCACCACGAAAATGAAGCCGCTCAGTGTCGCTGTGCTTATGGTGGCGAGTTAGCTCAAATTTGGCTGCATAATGGCTTTGTGAAAATTGACGGCGAAAAGATGAGCAAAAGCCTAAACAATAGCTTTTTTGTGAAAGACGCCTTAAAAGAGTTTTGCGCCGAAGCCTTGCGTTTTTATCTTTTGCAAACGCATTATAGGGGCGATTTTAACTATGCTGTGAGCGATTTAGAATGCGCTAAAAAAAGGCTTGATAAATTTTACCGCCTTAAAAAAAGGCTTGGAGTGCTTGAATTTACAGACTATGAGCTGAATTTAAAATCAAATTCAAAGGGCTTTCAAAGCGAGCTTTCAAAGCAGATTTTAAACGCTTTGAGCGATGATTTAAACATATCTTTGGCTTTGTCAGTTTTTGATGAATTTATCATAAATTCAAACGCTAAACTTGATGAAAGCCCAAAAGATAAGGCTTTGAAAGAAAATTTAACGCAGGGGCTAAAAGAGTGCGCGCTGATTTTTGGCGTGGGTTTTATGCAAACGAGCGAGTATTTTCAATTTGGCGTAGATGATGAATTTAAGGCGCAAATTAAGGCGCAAATTCTAGCACGAAACGAAGCAAAAGCGGAGAAAAATTTTGCATTAGCCGATGAAATTCGCACAAATTTAGCAAAAAAAGGCATAATTTTACAAGACACGCCAAATGGCACGGTTTGGGAGAAAAGTAGTGAAAATTAAAGCAGTAAAATTACGAGCAAAGAACGCAAAGCAAATTTAAAGCCAGCAAGAAAGGACAAAAATGCCTAAAAAAACAAAAGAAGACATTTACAAATCGGAGCTTAAAGACAAGCAGCACAAGGATATGACGATTTGGCAGGTGCTGAAAAAATTCAAGCATTATTACAAGCACTATGCGAAGTATTTTGCCATAGTTGCCTTTGGTATGATTATCGGTGCAGCAGGCACTGCGCTTTCAGCGTGGCTTTTAAAGCCCGTTATAGACGAGATTTTCATCGCTAAAAATCTCACAATGCTCTATATCTTGCCCGCTGGCGTGATTTTGTTTTATTTTATGAAGGATTTGGGCGCGTATTTGCAAGGCTATTATCTTGCATATATCGGCATAGATATGATTACAAAGTTGCGCGAAATGATGCTCAGTCATCTTTTGCGGCTGGATATGGCGTTTTTTAACCGCTACCGCGCGGGCGAGCTTATGTCGCGCACCACAGGCGACATAGGGGCGATTCAAAGCATAGTCGTAGGCACTGTGCCTGATTTTTTAAAGCAAGTGATACAGCTCATCGGGCTTTTAAGTGTTGTCATCTATCAAAGCCCAAAGCTCGCTTTCATCGCGCTCATAGTCGTGCCTTGTGCGGTGTATCCGCTCAATATCTTTGCTAAAAAGCTCAAAACTCTTGGGCGCAGGGGGCAGGAAAAGGGCGCTGATATGAACTCACGCCTAAATGAAATCTACCAAAATATCGAACTCATCAAGGCTGACAACACCGAAGCAAAGGAAATCGCTAAATTCAACATAGACAATCACACTTTGGCAAAAATCGGCTTGAAAGGCGCTAGGATAGGCTCTTTGGTAACGCCTTTAATGGAAATGTTTGGAGCTGTGGGCGTTGCGGCTGTCATCGTCATCGGTGGGCGCGAAGTCATCGCTGGCAACCTAACCCCGGGCGCTTTTTCTAGCTTTATCGCGGCTTTGTTTATGGCGTATGACCCGATAAAAAGGCTTGCAAGCCTTTATGGTGGCATTCAAGGTGCGGTGGCTGCTTGTGAGAGAACCTTTTTCTTGCTTGATTTGCTCCCGCAAATTCAATCTGGTGAGAAAAATTTAGAAAAAATTGAAAAAATTTCGCTCAAAAAGGTGAATTTTAGCTATGAAGAGGGCAAGGAAGTGCTGAAAAATGTGAGCTTTGACTTGCAAAAGGGCAAGATTGTGGCACTTGCTGGACCAAGTGGGGGCGGTAAAAGCTCTATCATCAACCTTTTGGTGCGTTTTTATGACAAAAATTCGGGCAAAATTCTCATCAACGACAGCGACATAAGCGAGTATGACATAGAACAACTGCGCTCAAAAATCGCCCTTGTTACCCAAAATATCTACCTTTTCAACGACAGCGTGGCTGAAAATATCGCTTGCAGCGAAGAGTTTGACGAAGAGCGCGTCATCAACGCCCTTAAAAAGGCAAACGCTTATGAATTCGTGCAGGATTTAGGCGGAATTTACGCACAAATCAGCGAACACGGCAAGAATTTAAGCGGCGGACAAAAGCAACGCATAGCCATAGCCCGCGCCCTTTACAAAGAGCCAAATTTTTTGATTTTTGATGAGGCGACTTCTGCGCTTGATAATGAAAGCGAAAAGCTCGTGATGGCGACTATTGAGAGTTTGAAAAAAAATCATCTCATTTTAATCATCGCTCACCGCTTAACAACCATCGAAAATGCCGATAAAATAGTAGTGATTAACAAGGGCGAAGTGCTTGACATAGGCACAGATAAAGAGCTGATGCAAACTTGCGAGCTTTATCAAAAATTCAAGCAAAAAACAGCGCACCACGAGGCGATTTGAGCGTAAATTTTGTGAATTTTGCTTTTATTTTCGCTTAAATTCAAGTAAAATTTGCTAGAATATCTTTGTCAAATCAAAGTTGCAAAGGCGATTTAAGCCACGCATTTAGCTTATTAAAGGACAAAAATGAACTATGAATCGTTAAAACCATTGCTTTTTAAACTCAACCCAGAACACGCTCACGCCCTTGTGGAATGGACTTTGCGCACGGCAAATCGCATTTTGCCAAGCAGCTTAAATTTACTCGCAAGAGAGTGCATAATCGATGATGAGAGCTTGCACCAAGAGCTTTTGGGGCTTTATTTTGCAAACCCTGTTGGGCTTGCTGGTGGCTTTGATAAAAATGCCACGATGATTCGCCCTTTGAGCGCACTAGGCTTTGGCTTTTTGGAATTTGGCACGCTCACGCCAAAGGCACAAAAGGGCAACGACAAACCGCGTTTGTTTCGGCTTGTGGAGCAAGAGAGCATTCAAAACGCTATGGGTTTTAACAACGCAGGCAAGGATAAAATCGCCCAAAATGTCCGCAAGGTGTATCCTTTTGTGTTGCCACTTGGAGCAAATATCGGTAAAAACAAGCTCACAAAAAATGAAGACGCGATAAATGACTATATCACACTTATTAGAGACTTTAACCCGCTTTGTGATTTTTTTATCATCAACATTTCATCGCCAAATACCAAAGGTTTGCGCGATTTACAAAGCAAAAAATTCATCATAGAACTGATGAAAGAAGCTAAAAAACTCGCCCAAAAGCCCATTTTGCTTAAAATTTCGCCCGATATGAGCGAAAAAGAGGCACTCAATCTTTGCGAAGAAGCGTTAAATTTAGGCATTGCGGGCTTTATCATCGCAAACACAAGCGTGGATTACAGCCTGCTTGACAACAACCGAACCTTTGGAGGCATAAGCGGGCGTTTGATAGAGCAAAAAAGTGGGGCGTTTTTTAAGGCTTTGTCAAAAGAGCTTTTTGGCAAGGCTTTGCTGGTGGCAAGTGGCGGGATAGATAGTGCTGAAATAGCTTATGAGCGCATAAAATGCGGCGCAAATTTAGTCCAAGTTTATACAGGGCTAGTTTTCAAAGGACCAACGCTTGTAAGAGACATAAACAAAGGGCTTTTGCAGCTGCTTAAAAAAGACGGCTTTTTACACATAAGCGAAGCTGTGGGAGCGAATTTAAGATGAAATTTAAGCTAAAATTTAGGCAAAAATGGAGAGAAATTTAATGATAGCTTACGAAAAAATGGTGCTTAAAAACAAATTTGAAGTTTATGCTTGTCCTGTGAATTTAGGAAGCGAAGTGATAAGCGTGGATATTTTTTACAAGGTTGGCTCGCGCAACGAGCAAATGGGCAAAAGCGGGCTAGCGCATATGCTCGAACACTTAAATTTCAAAAGCACCAAAAATTTAAAGGCTGGCGAGTTTGATGAGATAGTCAAGGGCTTTGGAGGCGTGGATAATGCAAGCACGGGCTTTGATTATACGCATTATTTTATCAAATGTTCGCGCGCGAATTTAGACAAGGCTTTGGGGCTTTTTGCCGAGCTGATGGCGAATTTAAGCCTAAAAGATGAGGAATTTCAGCCCGAACGCGCTGTGGTGCTTGAAGAAAGGCGTTGGCGCACGGACAACAACCCGCTTGGGTATTTGTATTTTAGGCTTTTTAACAATGCTTTTTTGTATCACCCTTACCACTGGACGCCCATAGGCTTTTTTAAGGACATTGAAAGCTGGAAAATAAACGATTTGCGTGAATTTCACTCTACCTTTTATCAGCCCAAAAACGCCTTTTTAATGGTGAGCGGCGACATAGAGCCAAATGAGGTTTTTAGGCTAACAAAGGGGCATTTTGAGGGCATTAAAAACGGCAAAAAAATTCCGCCCATTCACACCAAAGAACCGCAACAAGACGGCGCAAAAAGGGTTGAAATTCACAAAAATTCAGACACCGAGCTTTTAGCCCTTGCCTTTAAAATCCCAAATTTCAAGCACAAGGATATGCCTGTTTTAAGTGCATTAAGCGAGCTTTTAGGCACGGGCAAAAGCTCTTTAATCAACGAAATTCTCATCGACAAACTAGGGCTTATCAACGAATACTACGCCTTTTGCAACGAAAGCATTGATGAGAATTTATTTATTTTTATCTGCGTTTGTAATGTTAATGTCAAGGCTGAAAGCGTAGAAAAAGAACTTTTAAAGATTTTAGAGCGTGTAAAGAGCGGTAAAATCAGCCAAAAAGACTTGCAAAAGATAAAAAACCGCGTAAAAAGCGACTTTATCTTTTCGCTCAATACCGCAAGTAGCGTTTCTAGCATTTATGGAGACTATATCGCAAAAGGCGATTTAAAGCCGCTTTTAGAGTATGAAAGCAAGGTTGAAGCCCTTGAAATTCAGCATTTAACAAGGGTTGCAAAGAAGTATTTTACGCCCAAAAATTCAACGACTATCATTTTGAGAAAGGACAAACAATGAACAAAAATGCGATTATCGGTGCGATGTGCGCCCTTGTAACGCCCTTTAAATCGGGCAAACTTGATGAGCAAACTTATCAAAAGCTCATCAAAAGGCAAATAGCAAACGGCATAGACACCGTAAGCCCTGTGGGAACGACAGGTGAGAGTGCTACGCTTACTCACGAAGAACACCGCCGCTGTATAGAAATCGCCGTTGATGCGTGCAAAGGCACAAACACAAAGGTGCTTGCAGGAGCTGGCAGCAACGCCACTCACGAGGCGATTGAGCTGGCAAAATTTGCGCAAAAGTATGGAGCAAACGGCATTTTAGTTGTAACGCCTTACTACAACAAGCCCACGCAAGAGGGTTTGTATCAGCACTACAAGGCAATAGCCGCAAGCGTTGAAATTCCCGTGCTTTTATACAATGTCCCAGCTCGCACGGGCTGTGATATAAGCACTTGCACGGCGATAAGGCTTTTTAAGGATTGTGCGAACATTTATGGCGTGAAAGAAGCAAGCGGAAATATCGACAAATGCGTTGATTTGCTCGCCAACGAACCCAAAATGGCAGTTATTAGCGGCGATGATGCGATAAATTATCCCATTTTGTCAAACGGAGGCAAGGGCGTCATCTCAGTAAGCGCGAATTTGCTGCCTGATATGATAGCAAAGCTCACGCATTTAGCTTTAAATGAGCATTACAAAGAAGCAAAAGCCATAAATGATGAGCTTTATGCTATCAACAAGGTGCTTTTTTGCGAGAGCAACCCCATACCCATAAAGGCGGCAATGTTTATGAGCGGGCTTTTGCCAAGCCTTGAATACCGCCTGCCTTTGGTCGCACCAAGCAAAGAGTCGATGAAAAAGATTGAAGAAGTGTTAAAACTTTACAATGTCGTGGGTTTTTAGTGGATTTGCTTGCGTGAAAGTTCGCAAAGTGCGGCGTTGAGCAAGGTGCTGTGCTTAAATTTAACGCAAAATTTAGGCTTTTACTTGAATTTTTGCTTTGATTTTAAAAAATTGTAAATTTTTAGTTAAATTTAAAAGAAATTTGCTGAATTTCACGCTAAAATTTACAGATGAGATTGTGAAAAATTTAAAAGGACAACAATGAACCGCTTTATCTGGCAATACCTTTTTGGCGCGTTTTTCATCGCGTGGCTGTGTGTTTCTAGCACCGCTTGGGACTTTGGCATAGCGTGGAGTATGCGTGGGGCGGGCTTAGCCTTGCTCATTTTGGGCGTTATAGGGCGCATTTATGCCACGATTTTCATCGGCGGTATGAAAAATGAGGGCGTTGATGGGACGAAATTTATTGATTATGGAGCTTATAGCCTGTGCCGCAACCCGCTTTATCTTTTTTCATTTATCGCATTTTTGGGGCTTTTAGCACTTACAGCTCAGCTTACACTCGTGTTTATCGGGGCTGTGTTTTATTTGGTGGTTTATCGCTACACGATTTTGGGCGAAGAGCGTTATCTTAAAGGGCGATTTGGCGCAGCTTATGAGGAATTTTTAGCAAGCACTTCGCGCTTTGTGCCTAAATTTAAGGGCTTTCACTGCCCCGAAAAAATCGAAGTGCGCCCTGAGTTTTTACACAAAGAGTTGTGGCGGGCTTTGAACTGGTTTTTAAGCGCATTTGCCTTTATCATCGTGGCTGTGCTGCACGAGTGCGAAATTTTGCCGAATTTTTTCAAATTGTATTAGTTTTAAGCAAAGTTGTGCTACAATCAAATTTTAGTTTGTAAAAAGGAAAGAAAATGAGTGATTTTTTCAAAGGCAAAACCCTAGTCATCAGCGGCGGCACGCGTGGCATAGGCAAGGCTATCGTGTATGAGTTCGCAAAAGCGGGCGTAAATGTCGCTTTTACCTACAACTCAAACGCCGAGTTAGCACAAGACATCGTTACTGACTTGCAAAGCAAGTATAAAATCAAGGCAAAAGCCTATGAATTCAACATTTTAGAGCCAGAAACCTACAAAGAGCTGTTTGAAAAGATAGACGGCGACTTTGATAGAGTGGATTTTTTCATCTCAAACGCCATCATTTCAGGGCGCGCTGTGGTGGGCGGATATACTAAATTTATGAAACTCAAACCACGCGGTATCAACAATATCTTTACCGCAACCGTCAATGCCTTTGTCGTGGGCTCACAAGAAGCAGCTAAACGAATGGAAAAAGTAGGCGGGGGCAGCATTATCTCTATCTCATCAACGGGAAATCTCGTGCATATCGAAAACTACGCAGGACACGGCACGGCAAAAGCCGCAGTGGAAGCGATGGCTCGTTACGGGGCTACTGAGCTTGGCGAGAAAAACATTCGTGTCAATGTCGTAAGCGGCGGACCTATCGAAACGGACGCGCTTAAAGCCTTTACAAACTACGAAGAAGTCAAGCAAGCTACCATAAATTTAAGCCCGCTTGACAGAATGGGACAGCCGCAGGATTTAGCTGGGGCTTGTTTGTTTTTATGCTCTGATAAAGCTAGCTGGGTAACAGGACACACCTTCATCGTAGATGGCGGCACGACTTTTCGATAAGAATTTCACAGTTTTTTTAACTCCGCGCACATTCAAACCCTAAAAAATTCAGCCTTGCCTTGAAAAATTCAAGGCAAAAGGCTTGCTAGCACGAGTAGCAGGTTTTAAACTCATACGCCGTTGGGCGAGCTTCGACAGGCCACACCTGCGTTTCAAATTTAAGGTGCTGATAATCATCGATGAAAATGTCGCTCATCACGGGCTTTAAGTAAGCGTTGTGGCGTATCAGCGCTTCAAGGCTGCCCCGCAAGGTGTGCGGCAACTGCTCGATGCCCTTTTCGCGTATCTCATCAAGGGTTAGCTCAAAAAGATTTTCATCCATCGGTCCCACAGGCTTTGTCTTGTTTTTTATGCCGTCAAGTCCCGCTAAAAGCAGGCTTACAAAGGCTAGATATGGGTTTGAAGTGCTGTCTGGAAAGCGCATTTCGATACGAGTTGAATTCTTGCCCCCGCCATAAGGCACGCGGCAGCTTGCACTGCGGTTTTGGCACGAGTATGTAAGGATTGACGGCGCTTCAAAGCCCGGTATCAGCCTTTTATAAGAGTTTGAGCTAGGGTTAGTAAAGGCAGCCACGCTCCTAGCGTGTCCTAAAACACCGCCTATGTAATGAATCGCCGTTTGGCTGAGCTTTCCGTAGCCGTCCTTGTCGTAAAACAAGTTTTCTCCGTTTTTCCACAAGCTCATATGCACATGCATTCCGTTGCCATTGTCGCCATAAAGCGGTTTTGGCATAAAAGTCGCTGTTTTTCCATTTAAATGCGCTACCATTTTGACGACATACTTGTAAATTTGGACATTGTCAGCCGCTTCGACAAGCGTGCCGAATTTCACGCCGATTTCGCCTTGCCCTTGGGCGACTTCGTGGTGATGCACAAAGGTTTCAAGCCCCACTTTTTCAAGGGTTTGCACCATTTCAGCGCGCAAATCCACCATACTATCAACAGGCTGGACAGGGAAGTAGCCGCCCTTTGTGCGCGGGCGGTGTCCTGTGTTGTAGCCATCGACAAAGTCTTTATCATCGTTCCACTCGCCTTCTTCGCTGTCTATTTCATACTTTGCGCAGTGAATGTTATCGACAATCTTCACGCTGTCAAAGACGAAAAACTCATTTTCGGGTCCAAAGTATGCTGTGTCGGCTATGCCGCTGCTTTTTAAATGCTCCATAGCCTTTTTGGCAATACTTCTGGGGCATTTTTCATACATTTGCCCCTTGTAAATGTCATAGACATCGCAAAACACCACTATGGTAGAGTCCGCTGTAAAGGGGTCTAAAAACGCACTTTGCGCATCTGGCTTTAAAATCATATCGGATTTTTCGATACTTTGCCACCCACGAATCGAGCTAGCATCGAAAGGCACGCCATTTTCAAAATGCTCCTTGCCGATAACACTTGCGTTGTAGGTGATGTGATGCCAAGTGCCTATCATATCCGTGAAACGAAAGTCGATAAAAACGACTTCATTAGCCTTGCAATAGTCGAAAAATTCATCGACACTATTTACAAATTTTCCCATTTTTTGCTCCTTTAAAGATTTAAGTTTTGAAATTGTAGCATAAAATTATTTAATTAAGCTTAAATTAAAAAATTTTTTTGTAGAAATTTTAAAATATACAAAAAGCCCTAAATTTCAAAGAGCAAATTTTTTATTTAAATGTTATTTGATAATTTATGAATTTTTGACTATAATTACATTTTTAAGAGTTAAAATTTCAAGGATAAACGATGACACAAGAAGAGTTAGATGCTTTGATGAAAATCGGCGAAGAGCTTGAAAGCGATGATGAGCCTACGCCAAGTGCGAGCGTGGGCGATTTGAGTTTGGAGGATTTGGGCGCTGCGAATGAGCTAAATTTAAGCTCAACGGCGTTGTCAAATAGCGCAAGCGAGCTAAATTTAGGCGCGCCTGCCTTGCAAAATGGCACAAATGAGCCAAATTTAAGCGCAACAGCCTTTTCACAAGGCGCAAACTCCCAAAATGCTGAGAATTTAAACGAGTTAAACATAAACACACCGCCAAGCAACGAACACAAAGTCGTGCATCAGCTTGATGAGGTTACGCGAGATAGCGAAGAAAAGGCTATTGAGATGATGGATAGGCTCGAAAATATCGGTAAATTCTTTAACCACATCGAGCTTGCCCTTGAAGACATAAAAGAAAATATCAGCAAAAACCAAGCGACTTTTTCTACTCTAAATGCGAAATTTCCGCACATTCAGACATTTAAAACCGCGCTTAATGCCAGCACAAAGAGCCTTGAAGCAAGTGAAAACATCTTTAAACTCTTGCAGCAAGGGCAGGACGAAGTTTTTGTCTCTATGGACGCTATGCAGTATCAAGACATTCATCGCCAAAAAATCGAAAGAGCCATCAATGTGATGCGCGCGCTCAACCGCTATATGAATTCACTCTTTGAGGGTGACATAGACGACAGCAAGCGCGTTTCATCAGCTGTGCATATCACAGGGGACAGCACCAAAGATGTGATGAATGACGGCGACATAGAGGATTTAATCGCAAGTTTAAGAGGAAACAAATAAATTTAGGGCAAGATGATGAATTTAGCAAGCAAAAATGTGAATTTCACGGCATTTTCAAGCACAAATTTAGCCCAAAGTGCGCTAAATTTAAAGGCACGCATTGCGTTAAATCTTACAAAAGCCCAAATTCAAGTGAAATTTAACACTCTCACACGGAGCAAAAGCCGTGATAACGCCTGAGATAGTCGCCCCAGCTGGTAATTTCACCAAGCTCAAAATCGCCCTAGCTTACGGAGCGGACGCTGTTTATGCGGGGGTAAATAACTTTTCCTTGCGCTCACGCACCGCGCACGAATTTGACTATGAGAGCTTTGAAAAAGCCATTATTTACGCGCATTCTTTGGGTAAAAAGGTTTTCGTTACGATAAATGGCTTTCATTTCAGCTCTCAGCTTGACGGGCTTAAAAGGCACATTTTGCGCTTAAAGGCGATGAAGCCTGATGCTTTCATCGTGGCAAGCTTGGGCGCTATGCGTTTAGCGCAAGAAAACGCGAGCGAAATTCCCTTGCATATCTCCACGCAGGCAAATGTGCTAAACTTTATGGACGCTCAAATTTACAAAGAAATGGGCGCAAAACGCATAGTCATCGCCCGCGAACTTGGCTTAAAGGACGCTAAAACCATAAAAGAGCATTGCGACATAGAGCTTGAAGCCTTTGTGCACGGCTCTATGTGCTTTGCTTACTCTGGGCGTTGCTTAATCAGCTCCGTGCAAAGCGGCAGAATGAGCAATCGCGGCTCTTGTGCTAATGATTGCCGCTTTTCTTACGAGCTTTATGCCAAAAACGCCGAGAATGGCACGCTTTTTCGCCTTGAAGAAAACGAAAGCGGCACACATATTTTCAACTCAAAAGACTTAAATTTAAGCTCACACATTGAAAAAATAATGAAAGAAGAGTGCATAAACGCCTTTAAAATCGAAGGGCGCACCAAAAGCGAGTATTATGTGGCTCTTACCACGCGCACCTACAAAATGGCGGTTTTAGATGCCTTGCGTGGCGAATTTAACGCGCCCAAATACGAGCAAGAAATTCACACACTCAAAAACAGAGGCTTTACGGACGGGTATTTGGTAGCGCGAGCCTTTGAAAAGACTGACACGCAAAACTTTTCCACGAGTTTAGAAGAAGGCACGCACCAAGTTTGCGCTATCAGCGAGGACGGCGAGTTTTTCAAATGCAAGGGGCAAGTGCATTTAAACACGCCTTATGAAATCCTTGCGCCCATAAATTCACGCATAAGCCCTTGCGAGAACGAAACGGGGCTTGTTTATGAAAACGAGGGGCGGTATTTTGTGGAGTTTAAAAGGCTTGTAGCTAAAAACAACAAGGATTTTAGGGAAATTCACAGCGGCAACGAAAACGAAATCAAGTTGCCTGAGGCTTTGCCTGAATTTAGCTTTTTGAGAAAGGAAGTATAATGGACTTTGTAAGCATTGTAATGGGAAGTAAGAGTGATTATGAAGTGGTGAGTGAGGCTGGCAAAATTTTAGAAAAATTTGGCGTCAAATATGAACTCATCATCACTTCTGCGCACCGCAGCCCAAAAAGAACGGCTGAGTATGTCGCAAAAGCCGAGCAAAAGGGCGCAAAGCTTTTCATCGCCGCAGCTGGAATGGCAGCGCATTTAGCAGGGGTAATCGCCGCACACACTACAAAACCCGTGCTTGGCGTGCCGATGAGTGGGACAAACCTTGCAAGTATGGACTCGCTTTTTTCTACCGTGCAAATGCCGCGTGGCATTCCTGTGGCGACTTTGGCGATAGGTAAGGCAGGTGCTGTAAATGCGGCGTATTTGGCGGTGCAAATTTTGGCTTTAAATGATGAAAATTTAGCCCTTGCCTTGCAAAAAGACAGACAAGCGCAAGAAAATCAGCTCATAGCGGACTCAAAAAGCGTAGAAGTGCTACTATAAAGGGGAAAAAATGCAAACATATTTAGAGATAGGCGAATTTTGCAAGCTCGTGCATTTGAGCGAAGATGTCGTCAAAGGAATGATGGCAAATGGAGCGTTGAATTTCAAGGACGAGGACGGCAAAATCTATATCGAGGCAAATCAAGGCACTTTCAGTGTCGTGCCAAAGGGCAGTAGCGAGGCTACACCTATCAGTAGCATAAGTTTAGCTGGGGAAAGCTTTGTCGAAAAGACCATAGGCACGATTTTAAACCTACACGAAAAGGTGCTAGATGCCAAAGATGAGACGCTAGAAACGCTCAAAAACGAAAACAAATTCCTAAAAGATGTGCTTTACTCAATGCAAGAAATTTACGATGAGGATAGAAAAACCATCGACATTTTAAACGAGCAGCTGGGGCGCGCGCAAGAGGAAGTGGAGTTTTTGAAACGCAAATATAAACTTATGTGGAACAAAGCGGTGGATAATTTCACGCAAGGCAAAATGAGCGCGACTATGGATGATGATATGGAAAATAGCGCATTTAGCCCAAGAAGCGAAAGGAATTCTAGCTTGAATTCAGCTTTAAATTCGGGCGCGAATTCAAATGAGAATTCAAGCGCAACTTCAAACGCCACGAGCGAGAATTTAAGCACGACTCAAAGCACGGCAAATTCAAACACCACGAGCGCAAACGGCGTAAATTCAAACCCCACAGCAAATTCAGCCACAAATTCAAACGAGAATTCAAGCACAAATTCCACAAATCCACAAAAGGACAGCGCACAATGACTTTTTCGCAAATCATCTTAAATTTACAGCAGTTTTGGCAAAAACAAGGTTGCGTGATAATGCAGCCTTACGATATGCCAGCAGGCGCAGGCACTTTTCACCCCGCGACCTTTTTGCGAAGCCTTGATAATAAGCCTTGGGCTTGCGCTTATGTCGCCCCAAGCCGCCGCCCAAGCGATGGCAGATACGGCGAAAACCCAAACCGACTCGGCGCTTACTATCAGTTTCAAGTTCTCATCAAACCAAGCCCCGATGACATACAAACCCTTTATCTTAAAAGCCTTGAAACGCTAGGCTTTGACTTAAAAAACCACGACATTCGCTTTGTGGAGGACAACTGGGAAAGCCCGAGCCTTGGAGCGTGGGGGCTTGGCTGGGAAGTGTGGCTTGATGGTATGGAAGTTACGCAATTTACCTATTTTCAGCAAGTTGGCGGTATCGCTGTAAAGCAAGTAAGTGCCGAAATCACCTATGGTTTAGAGCGGCTGGCTATGTATTTGCAAAATGTCGATAATGTCTATGACATAGTTTGGAACGACTTTGCAGGCTCAAAGGTGCTTTATGGCGATGTCCATAAGCAAAGCGAGTTTGAGTATAGCACTTATAATTTCGAGTTAAGCTCGGTTGAAATGCTAAACCACCAGTTTGAAAACGCCTACAAAGAGTGCAAAAGCGTGCTAGAAAGAGGCTTTGCCTTGCCAGCTTATGATTACTGCTTGCTTGCGGCGCACACTTTCAACCTTTTAGACGCGCGCGGTGCGATTTCAGTTACCCAAAGGCAAGATTATATGCTTAAAATCCGCGAGCTTTCAAAAAGCTGTGCTGAAATTTACACGCAAAGCAAGTATTTACACAAAGCAAACTAGCCCTTACGCTCAAACGCCGTTCATCAAGGCTAGTCCTTTGGCGCGCCCGAAATTTTTCCGCCAAAGGCTTGAATTTCTTGTCTGATTTTCTCATCTATCCTTTCTAACTCATCGGCGTTTTGACGCATTTGCTCTAAAAGGGCGTCAAATTCAAAGCCAAGCATTACAATGCGGTATAAATTTGGCTTGTGCTTGCGCCAATTATACAGCGTGCTGTTATCCACGCCCAGCAACGCCGCCTTGTCCCTTTTACTCAGCTTTTTCATCGTTTCGCTCACCTTTTTTGCGTAAATTTTGGCGCATTGTATAGAATTTGTGCTTATAAAAAAACTTTTGAAATATACTACTATTTTTTAAAAAATAATTGTATATTTCAGCTTTTTTTAAGGAAAGTGTGATATAATGCTAGAAAAATTTTTAGAAAAATAAGCAATTATTTCTTTTTTATTTAGATTAAGTTTTTTTGCAAAAAGGAGAACATAGTGAAAAAATTCATTATTAGTTTGCTTGTTTTAGCTCTTATTGGATTTGCTTTCATCAAAATAGGCGCAAGCTTTTTTGGTGCTGATTTTTTAAGTGCTGTAATAGGCAAGGAAATGCCCGTTACACATAAGCCAGCAACAAAAGGCGAAGCTATGATTTTAGCTATGTTTAGTATGGTGAATGGTGAGATTGACACAAAAAGTATCGAGTTTATAGGGACAACGAGAAGGTATGAGGGACAAAATTATTGCCGTAAAAGTGAGTATTCTTACTACGAGGGGCGAGAGATAAAAACCGAAACACTTTGCCCTAGTCCATACTTTAAAATAGCAGAACGCATTTATATATACTCTAAATACGACCCTTATAAAGCAAAGCCAGAAGCATTGACATATACGGTAGTGGATATAAGAATGATTAAGTCGCCAAATGGAGCGCAACGAGTCAAAGTTAATTTAAGTGCATATGGTGAGGGTGGTTGTAAATTTGTCAATCATACAACTGGAAAAATGACAGAAGAAAGTTATTTAGATATGGAAGTCGGTGTAGGATTGGGACAGCTTTTAGTGTGTGATAAAGGACGAAGTGGAATTAAAAGTATTTTTGTTTTTGGAGAAAATTTTGAATTTAATCCTGATTGGACAGAGCTTATAAATGCTGATTCTTTTGACAAAGTCAATGAACAAGCATTGCAAAAATTCTCAGAAAGGTTTTAAAATGAAAAAGTTGATTTTTCTATTCGTTTTCAGCGTAGCGAGTTTATATGCTGATGATTTAATCGAACAAGTAAAGCATTTTAAGCAGCAATGTGATAGTCAAAATGACGCAAAAGCGTGCCTTGCATTCGCTGAGAGTTATTCTCGTTTATTAAATCAGCGTGAAGGACAAGTTGCGGCAAAGAAAGCTCGACCAACTATTATTGCTTACATCAAAAAAGCTGCTGAGATGTGTAACGACCCTGAAACTTGTATAAGAATTTCTGAAGCATACTTCGATTGTGATAATAGTGAATGTGATGTCGAAAGCGATAAATTTCGCATAAAATTACTTACGCAAACTTGTAAAAAGTTTAATAATGTAAGAGCGTGTTATTTGGCAGGTAAAGCTATTACGGATTCTCATATTTCTATCTTTGAGGGTGGTTTGGCAACTAAGATAAAATACCAAAAGGAGTATTACAAAATAGCTTGTGATGTAAATTATGGTACGGATTTTAAATATGGCGAAGGAAAAAGTGCGTGTTCGCGGCTAGCGTATGTTTACTGGAGAGAAGGAGATAAGAAATCAGCATTACAGTTGTATGTCAAAGATTGCAACGCGGGTGGGGAGAGTGAGTCTTGCGGAAGTGTAGCTATGGCATTGGAGGAAGAAGAAAATAAAAAAGATATACTCGACAGAGACTATACAAAAGCCCTTAAATTTTATAAAAAAGCGTGTGATATGAGTAATGCGTTTTGTCCGAAGTATTTGAGCAAAAAGAGACAGTTTTATGGAGAATAAAAAGGAAATTGAATATCTCGTAGTTACGAGAGTAGATAAGGGAGATGAGCTTGGCAACTCTGTGGGTAAGTATTATGCAGAATTTGAGTTTGCATTTAATGGTTTAAAAACTTCTTTTAAAACAAGTGTAAATCGTGGGCGATTAGGTAAGGAGCCTTATGATTGTGATGGAATATCAGATGTTGATGCCAAGAAAATTATTGAACACTATAAAAACAATAGCGAGGAAACAAATTTTAAAATTTAAAAGTTTTTTAATTAAAAGGCTTATAATATAGGATAAAAAATGGCTTGCAATAGTTTTACAAATTTATTGATAGGAGAAAGACAATGAAATTATGCAAGAAAAAACGAATTGAAAATCTTGTAACCACTCCGTTTCGTGAAAAAGACTACGATACTAAGGAATATGCGGAATTTTCGTTTAAATTAGACGATGTGCCAGTGTCTTTTGAAGTCAGCAAAAATCTTAGGGGTTTTGGCACTGAACCTTTTAATCACAAAGATATATCAGATACCGATGCTAAAAGGGTTCTTAGGAAATTCAAAAAGAGACGAAAAAATAATGAAGATGATGAGAATTTTGAAATCAATGCTTGATGTGTTTTAACGCGTCATTTTGAGCGGGTTTATTAGCATTGCTCGCTTTGCTGTCATTGCGAGCAAGGCACAAGCCTTGCGCGACAATCCACAAATTCAAAACAAAGCCTTTTCAAAACCTTGCTTTTTCTTAACCTAATCATTATAAGTTGCTTTTAGTGTTGATTTTCTTAATCTATGACTTTTTAACCTATTGTTGTAAGTTGATTTTACCCTTGACTTTTTCCTTAACCTAATCCTTAGACTCTTCATATTGTCATACTGAGCGATAGCGAAGTATCCATAAATTTAAAATGCAAATTTCAATCACTTGCTATCATTTTAATGGAAAAAACTTAAATAAAGATTGAATTTTTTTAGTGCTATGCGTGTTTTTTAACGACACATTTTTGGGCGTGCCACTCACAAGTAAGGTTAAAAACAAAACAGGCAGACTTTACTATAAATTCACGGGCAACAAGGCAGCTAAAAACCTAAACGAGCTTAACAAAAGTGGGCGCGGAGCAAAGAAAAATGGCAAGGTTGGTCGTCCTAAAATGGACGAGAGTAAAAAGCAAACCAAATGCACTTTTTTGATTTACTTAAGCGATGAACAAAAGGCAAAGCTAGAAGAAAAGGCAAAAAAGGCAAATTTATCGATGAATGCTTATGTCATCGTAAAGTTGTTTGGCGTGGATTAAACAATAAGGGCTTTCAATAGCCCTTAAACAAGTCTTGGTGTCTGCCTATTTTGTAGAGTTTAAGTATGGTATCATCTCTTTGATATACGATAACTAAGTCTCCATAAATATGGCATTCTCTAAATCCTTTATAATCCCCAGCCAAAGCGTGGTCTTTAAGTTTGGGGTCTAAAATCTTACAAGTTTGTAGCTGATACACAACTTCACGCACTTTTTCTAAATCCCAACCTTGCTTTTTGACGAGTTTGAAATTCTTTTTATAAGTGCTTTGAAAATCAATTTTAAGCATCATTGTTCATCATCTTCGCTGTCAAGCATTTTTTCAAACTCTTCGTGGCTATTAAAAATGCCTATGCTATACGCATTTTTTAAGTCATCAGCCGTCTCATCGGTAGGTATGGCGTGTAAAGCTTGCTCAATTTGGCTTTTTTTGTTTTCTAGCTCAGCAATTTGCTCTTTGGTGCTATCAAGCTCCATAAACAAAGATTCTTCACTATAAACGCTATAATCAATAGCTTTTGCTCTCATCTTCACCCCCTTAACAAAATTTGCCTCATTATAGCATATTTTTCAAACAAAGCAAAATTTTACATTATACTATAATCCAAAATGCTACTTTTTTGTTTGCAAAATTCGCTCAAAAGCCTATATATAAGAAAATCAATCCTTAAAGAAAAATAAAAGCAAAGTTTCTAAAAAATTAGAAACGAGCTTGTAAGGCGTGATAAAATGGGCTTTAATAAGCATAATAGCCATACATTTTAATAGGTTTTTACATTACAATCTTAAATCTAACTTAAAAATTCAAATTTTTTACAAAATTTCACATTTTCATTGCTTTGTCTTGTCCTAGTTCGAGCAAATTTTTGATAGCTTTGGTGTTTTGTGGGCTGATTTGGCAGTTATATATCTTTGTTGTCAATAAAATTTGTTTGTTAATCTTTTCTAGTGTCTCTTGTGTGTTTTTAGCCCTAGCACTTGGATAAAGGTTTGGTAGCGTGTGATAGTAATGAGTGATAGTCTTACTTATCTCATCGTTTAGCACCTTTTCCAAATGTGGCTTATCACAATCGATATTGTAGGCTTTGATGATATTTTTTGTTTTTTCTATGGCGTGCAGTTGTTCGCTTCGATAGATAGCCTCAATGTCCTTATTTGTTTGGCTAATTGCTCCGCTTTGTCTGCTTCTCGCTGTGCTTGTAGGTTCTGTGAAATTTCTTCTCTTGCTATCATCAAAGCTTGGGGATTTTTGTGATGAATGGCTACCATTGCTATGTTGGTAAGTATCCATAGCGGTGTCTTTGATAGTGTTTCCTTGCTCGCCTCGTGTATTTTGTTGCACATCATCACAAATTCTTTGTAGTGTGGGAGATTTTGTAAATCCTGTGCTGTTTTGGGTGAAAATTCTATCATCATCAGTTCGTCTATGCTCATTGAAAGCAGGTTGTCGAATTCGCTCTCGTGTATCGTATGTGTCGCGCTCATTGTCTGTTCCTTGTGCTAAATTTTGTTGTGATTGTAACAATTTTTTGTTAATAGATATTTTAATATGTAATGCTTGTTCGTTGAGTTCGTCAAATGTTGATTGAGTTGTGTATTCATTTTCTGCTTTGCTAATGTCAGGTGTGTTTTGTATCGGCGGTAAGTCATTATTTAAATTTTTTAATATCTCATCAAAGCTAGGTTCGTTTGATTCTTGCTTATTAGCCAAGTTATATTGCCTTTATAGCATTTATGGTTTTGTCGATAGAGCAATTATAAAAATGTGTAATAATCTCATCACGCTTGATTTGATAGTCTTTGTAGTTAGGGTATTTGTTTTTTCTTTGTTTGATATGCTCTTTTATTTCTTTCATAGTTTTGATGATTTTGGTTTTATTGTCAAAGTCAAATGTATCAAGCGTAAGAATACCCCTTTGGAATAAGCACTTATAATCATCAAGTATTTTTTCTTCTAGCTTTTCAAATTCGAGTAATTCTATGTATTTGACAAGTTTTTCTAAAAAGGCTTGACATATTAGCTCATCTTTATTCATTTATCCAAATTTCCTTTCCTCCACTACCCAGCAATCTTTTTTAATGTAGTTTTTCTTGTAGTAGTTTGTGATGATTTCTTGGTAGGTGCATTGTGTGTATGAAGCATTATCGCCTGAAACTTCATAACAATCTACCTTTTGTCTTTTGTTTGCGGGCAAATTTTTGTAAGTTTTTTCATCGATATTTTTGTAAGAATAGTAAAACCCCCTATCCTTGCTTTGAAGTGTGTCATACAAGGCTTTTGAGATGAGTTCTATCTCATAGCCGTTGTTCCAGTCGTTTTGATGATAAAACTTTCTATCGCAAGTGTAGCTTATCTTTATGACAAGCGTTTGAGATTTTTTTGCTGCAACTTACGCCTTGTGAGCCGTTGGGTCGCCTTTTTCAAAGGCTCAAAAAGTTACTATTTGTAACGCAAATATATAAAATTTAAAAATTTTAAGCTAAATATCACAGCATTAAAATAATTTTAAAGTCTCTTTAAGTGAATTTATGACATACTTTAGTTCTTTAAAATTTATCCAAAAAAGAAAAGGAAAAAAGATGAAAAAGATTGTAACATTGCTCTGCGCTTGTGCTGGACTTTTGTTTGGTGTTGTTAATATCAACACAGCTACCCTTGATGAGCTAAAAGCCTTAAAAGGTGTAGGCAAAACAAAGGCGCAAGCTATTTTAGAGTATAGGAAAGACCAAAATTTTACTTCTATCGATGAGATAAAGAAGGTTAAAGGCATAGGCGATAAGCTTTTTGAGCAAATCAAAAATGACATTGTGGTAAAATAAACTCACATAGCTTGATATCAAAGCCTTTTAAAGCCCTTGCTTTGCGATGATTTATCTGCGACAAGGGCTTTGCAAACTAGCTCAAGTTAGCTTTTAAATAGCTTTCCGTGTGAGCCTACATTCACGCAAGAAAGTGTCAAAATGCTGTCTTGTTAAAAGCCTTATTGTGCCATAAAAAAGTTAAATTTAGGCTTTATGCCTTATTAGTCTTTGTAAATTTTCGTTCAAAAATTCACGCTAAAATTTGTAAAAACGCAAAAAGAGACACAGATGAAACTAGCTGAAATTTATGAATTTTTAGACAGGCTCAGTCCTTTTGAAATGCAAGCAAGCTGGGACAACAGCGGGCTTTTGCTGGGGGATTTAAACAACGAAATTCAAAAAATTTACCTGAGCCTTGACATAGACAGCGAGTTAGTCGCAAACGCTGATGAAAACGCACTTTTCATCACTCATCACCCATTGATTTTCAAGCCTTTGCGCGATTTAGCGAGCCAAAACTACCCCAAAAACCTTGTCAAAACGATGATTTGCAAAAATCAAAGCCTGATTTGCCTGCATACAAACTATGATTTAAGCCATTTAAACGCTTATTTTACCGAGCAAATTTTAGGATTTAATATAGCAAGCAAAGACGAGTTTATCATTTATGCGGACATTGATATGAAATTCAGCGAGCTTGTAGCGCATCTTAAAAACAAACTGAGCGTAAATATCCTTAAAGCTACATTTGCGGGCAAAGAGCGCATTCAAAGGCTTGCTATTTGCACGGGTAGCGGTGGGGATTTGATAGAAAAAGTCCTTTTAAACGGCTCTTTGAGCCAAAATTCACCACAAAACAAAGCAGTGGAGTGCTTTTTAAGCGGAGATTTTAAGTATCATCAAGCACTAGCCGCACTTGAAAGTGGCTTATCGCTCATCGACATAGGACATTACGAAAGTGAAAGCTGTTTTGCAAAATCTTTGTCAAAACACTTGCAAAATTTGCCATTACAAGCTATAATATGCGTTTTGAAAAATCCATTTGAGTATCTTTAAAAGGAAAACCGATGAACAAATACCTAGAACAACTTGTCGCCCTGTCGCAAATCGACCAAGAAATCGACAGCTTTGAGCCTAAAATTCAAGCTATCTCAAAGCCTTTAAAAGACGCAAAGCACAAGATAGCAAAGCTTAGCGAGCAGTTAGACGAGTATGAAAACGAAATCAAAGAGCTTCAAGCCCAACAAGTAGGCGCAAACACTCACATAAGCGAGTTTTCAGCCAAAATCGCCGAAATCGCCAAAAAAGTAGCGAGCGTGAAAACCGAAAGGGAGGCAAACGCCCTTAAAATCGAAGAAGACATCGCCAAAGAGCAGCTTGATGCGGCAAATGACGAGATAGTGCGCTTGGATAAGATTTTAGCGAGCAAAGAGGACTTTAAAAAAGAGTGTAGCGAGCAAAAAAGCAAGGAAGAAAGCAGCCTTGAAACGCTTAGCGTGGAGATAAACGCCAAAGTAGCCGAGCTTGAAAAGGAACGAGGCTTGGTTGATGAGCGCAAAAGCAAGCTCACAGCACAGATGAATCAAAAGATTTTAAGCTTTTATCAAAAGATACGAAAATGGGCGAAAAACACCGCTGTCGTGCCTGTGCGTAAGCAAGCCTGCTATGGTTGTTTTATGAAAATTTACGATAAAACCTATCTTGCGATTTTAAAAAGCGAAGAAATCGTTACCTGCCCGCATTGTGGGCGCATTTTATACAAAGAACCTGAAACAGCAGGCAAAAACGCCGAAAAAAGTGCTAAAAAAGAAAGCACACAAGAGCTTTGATAGCCTTTTATTTCGCTTTGTCGTGGCTTTTGTGGGTGCTTTGCGCACTGCCCCTTTTCGCACTCTCTTTTACGAGCAAAAAACACGCCCAAAGCTTTAAAGCGCGGTTTTTTCTCTACAAAAATTTACGCCAAGCAAAGGCGAGTGTGCATTTTCACGCTTGTTCTTTTGGCGAAGTGCGAGCGATAGAGCCTTTGGTAGCGAAATTTAATAGCCGCATAAGTGTCATCACGCAAACAGGCTACGAAGCGGCGCAAAAGCTCTGCAAAAGCGTGAATTTCCTAGCCTTTGAGAGCTTTTTACCCTTTTGGCTCACGCCTTGTAAGGTGCTTGTTGTCTTTGAAGCTGAATTGTGGCTTATGCTCTTTTATGTCGCTAAATTTAAGGGCGCAAAAACTCTGCTCATAAACGCGCGCATATCAGAACGCTCCTTTTCAAAATACCAAAAATTCGCCTTTTTATACAAAAAAATTTTTTCTTATATCGATGAAATCTACGCTCAAAGCGAGGCTGACAAAGAAAGGCTTGAAATTTTGGGTGCAAAAAACATAAGAGTTTTAGGAAATATAAAAATAAGCGGCAATGTAAGCGCAAATAAGGCTTATAAAAAGCCAAATTCAAGGCTTATCATCTTTGCTAGCACACACGATGGCGAAGAAAACTTGCTTTTGTCAAATTTTAGCTTGCCAAAAGGGCAAAAACTCATCATCGCCCCACGACACCCAGAAAGATTTAGCGAAGTTTGCGAGCTTGCAAGCGAGTATGCAAGGACAAATGCGCTTAAATTCGCGCGTTTTAGTGAGCTGAATTTAGAGGATTTAAATTTAGAGCGTGAGTTGAATGCTGATATTTTGGTGCTTGACACGCTTGGCGAGCTTGTGAATTTTTACGCTATTTGTGATATAGCCGTGCTTTGCGGCTCATTTATCGAGGGCATAGGCGGACACAACCCCGTAGAAATCGCGCATTTTAACAAGCCCATCATCTCAGGGGCGTTCATACACAACCAAAAAGCCCTTTTTGCAAATGTCTGTGGGGTGCGCTTTTGCGAGAATTTAAGCGAATTTAACGCCCTTGTTTGCTCACACAAAGAAGCCACAAGTCTAAAAAACAGCGTGGATTTAAGCCCCATTTTACAAAGCATTGAAAGGGGTTTAAATGCAGGATAAAGCCTACAAAGTCCTAGCTAGGCAAGAAAACATTTCGCACAATGCCGCCAAAGAGCTGATAGATAGTGGTTTAGTTTTTTGTGGAGCGCAAAAAGTGGCTATTGCCCGTGCTTTGATGAGCGAAAATTCACATTTTATCGTCAAAAAGCCCCAAAAATCCACGCTCATTTTTGAAGACGCTCAAATCATCGCCGCAAACAAGCCCTTTGGCAAAAAAAGCGAGGATTTAGAAAAAGAATTTAACGCTAAACTTTTAAACCGCTTAGACAAAGAAACCAGCGGGCTTATCTTGCTTTATAAGGACGAAAATTTTCGCTTAAAGTGCATAGAGGAATTTAAAAAACAAAGAGTGTATAAGAGCTATTTAGCCATAATTAACGGAGTTTTAGCGGACGAAGTTACCATAAATGAGCCTATTTTAACTACAAAAAGCAAGCAAGGGGCGTTTAGCAAGGTAAGCAAAGAGGGCAAAAGTGCGCAAACCACGCTCATACCTTTGCTCGTAAGTGGCAAAAAAACGCTCGTAAAAGCTAAGATAAGCACAGGGCGCACGCACCAAATAAGAGTGCATTGTGCTTACGCTAAACACGGCATCATAGGCGATGAAAAATACGCTAAAATTGCGTCCAAAAGAATGTTTTTGCATAGTTTTAGGTTAAGGATTTTTGACTATGATTTTAAGGCGGATTTGGACGAGAGTTTTAACGAATTTGGTTTTGAGATAAAAAATTTGCAAATTTAAAGGCATTTAAAGCAAGTTTTGGTAAAATAAGGGTTTAAATTTATGAAGAAAGGTTGCAAGAGTGTTTGAAATAATCGGCGATTCATTCAAATCAGCAGTCAATAAACTGCGATTTGTTGATGATGAGAAGGCTCTTAAAAACGCGCTAGATACGCTCAAAAAGGCACTTTTAAAGGCTGATGTGCATCACAAAGTCGTAAAAGACTTGCTTACAGCCATTGAAAATGAAGTAAAAAGCGCAGGCATAGGGCAAAAACACTTTTTAAACGCCGTAAAGTCAAATTTAGAGGCGATTTTAACCGCACAAGGCAAGAATCAAGGCTTTGTTTTCGCGCCCAAACCGCCCACAATCGTGCTAATGTGCGGTTTGCAAGGCGGTGGCAAAACCACAAGCACGGTTAAACTTGCAAACTATCTTAAACTAAGGCAAAAAAAGGTTTTAATCGCCGCTTGTGATTTGCAACGCCTTGCGGCTGTGGAGCAGCTCAAACAGCTTTGCGCGGCAAATGAGCTTGAAGTCTTTTTTATGGAGGGCGAGACAAATGCTTTAAAAGTCGCCGAAAACGCTCTTAAAAAGGCAAAGAGTGAGCTTTATGAGGTTTTGCTTGTCGATACAGCGGGGCGTTTAGCCATAGATGAAGCCTTGATGAGCGAATTAGCAGGCATTAAAGAGAGTTTGCAAGCAAATGAGATTTTTTATGTTGCTGATGCGATGAGCGGGCAAGATGGCGTAAAAACGGCAGCTAGCTTTGATGAACGCTTGAATTTAACGGGCGTGATTTTGAGTAAATTTGACGCTGACACCAAAGGCGGCGTGGCACTTGGCATAGCAAGACAGCTTGGCGTGCCGCTTCGTTTCATCGGCGTGGGCGAAAAGGCGGCTGATTTGGAGGTGTTTATCCCTGAACGCATCGTTTCGCGCATTATGGGGCAAGGCGATTTGGCGAGTTTAGCCGAAAAAACCGCCGCCGTCATTGACGAAAAAGAAGTCAAAAAAATGAGTGCGAAAATCAAAAAAGGCGAGTTTAACTTTGATGATTTTTTAGCGCAAATGGAAAGCGTAAAAAAGCTTGGTTCGATGAAGTCCGTGCTTGGTATGATACCCGGTATGAGCAATCTTGCAAATCAAGTTAAGGATTTGGATTTGGACAACTCCAAAGAAATCGTGCATATCAAAGCGATGATTTCATCGATGACGCCAAAAGAAAGGCAAAGCCCAAGCCTGCTTAACAACTCCCGCAAGGCACGCATAGCGCAAGGTGCGGGGCTATCGCAAATTCAAGTGAATCGCTTTTTCAAGCAGTTTGAAAACGCAGCAAAACTTGCTAAACGCTTTTCAGGCAAGGGTGGAATGGAAAATTTAATGTCGATGATGAGCGGGGCAAGGCAGGGTTTTGGCAGGTAAAAAAGATGAAAAAATTTGAGCGCAAAAAAGAGAAAAAAGCTGAATTTTTAACGCTAAATTTAGGTAAAATTTTGAATTTAAATTTCATTTATAAGCATTTTGGTGCTTAGAACTGAATTTTAAAGCAAGGAGCAAGTATGACAGTCATTAGACTCACAAGAATGGGGCGCAAGAAAAAGCCCTTTTATCGTATCGTTGTTACGGACAGCCGCAAGCGCAGAGACGGCTCGTGGATAGAAAGCATAGGTTATTACAACCCTATGAGCGAGCCAGAAGTCATTAAATTCGATACCGAGCGTCTAGCCTACTGGAAAGGCGTTGGGGCGAAACTCAGCGAAAAAGTCGCTTCTATCACAAGCAAGTAAAATGGTCGAAGATTTTTTGAGAGAATACGCCGCGCTCATCGCGGATTACCCTGACAAAATCAAAACCGAGCGCGTGGAGCTGGGCGAAAACTTCGCTGAGATTATCATTTATGCTGATAAAATCGACACGGGCAAGCTCATCGGCAAAAACGGCAAGATGATAAACGCCATCAAAACCGTCATCGGAGCGTGCAAGAGCAAGGACCAAACGAACTATCGCGTGAGTGTCAAAAGCCTTGAATGACGCTTTGGTGCTTGTGGCAAAACTTGGGCGCACCGTTGGTGTGCAGGGCTTTGTGAGACTTCACAATCTCAGCGATTTTCCTGAGCAGTTTGAGCGTGGGGCGAGTTTTTTTGACAAAAATTCGCGTGTGCTTAAAATCAAGGCTCGCAACGCTCAAAGCGTGCTTTTTGAGGGCTTTGAGAGTTTAGAGTGCGCTAAAACGCTTGTGAATTTAGAGCTTTTTCAAAGTGTGGAAAAAAGTCGCGCAAGCTGCAAACTTAATGAGGGCGAATTTTTTTACTTTGACATTATCGGGCTTGAAGTCTTTGAAAATGAGATTTTGCTTGGTGTTGTGAAAGACATTTTGCCTGCTGGTAATGATTTGCTTTTAATCAAAAGCGATGAAAGCCTTGTGAAAAAGGGCTTTGCGAGCGAATTTTACCTGCCTTATGTGGATTTTTACATAAAAAGCGTGGAGCTACAAAGCAAACAAATTCACGCGCAAAACGCCTTAATGCTTTTAGAAAGCTTATAATCACAAAGCCAAACAAAAATTTCATCTAATTTTGCCTTATCAATCCCTCCGTTATCACAGCAATCTCCAACTCCTCATCAGTAGGAACAACAAGGATTTTGTGCTTTGAATTTGGCGTGCTTATCACAGCCACTTCCCCTTGTGCGTTGTTGTTTGCGCTTTCATCAAGCTCGAAGCCAAGATGAGCGAGCCTTTCGCACACGAGTTTTCGCAGTTGTGCTGAATTTTCGCCCACACCTGCTGTAAAAATCAGCGCGTCCGTGCGATTTAGCACCGCAAAATACGCCCCTATGTATTTTACCAAACGATAAACATACATATTTAGGGCTAGCTCGGCTTTTTTGTCCTTTTTTTCTATGTGTGTCATCACATCGCGCAGGTCATTATGCCCGCAAATGCCTAAAAATCCGCTCTTTTTGTTCATCATCACATCAAGTTCTTCTGTGGTAAGATGAGCTATGCGCACCAAATGCGAGATGATGGCAGGGTCTATGTCGCCGCACCTTGTCCCCATCATCAGCCCTTCAAGCGGCGTAAAGCCCATAGAAGTGTCGATACTTTTGCCATTTTCTATGGCACAAACGCTAGCTCCGTTGCCTAAATGCAGGCTAATGGCGTTGAATTTAGCAAGTTTAATCCCCAAAAATTCAGCCGCCTTTTTACTCACATAAGAGTGCGAAGTGCCGTGAAAGCCGTATCTGCGTATGCCCTCTTTCTTGTAAAACTCATAAGGCAAGGCATACATATAAGCATAGTCTGGCAAAGTAGCGTGAAAAGCCGTGTCAAACACAGCGACATTTGGCACATTTGGCGCTACTTCGAGCATAGCTTTCATTCCTACAAGGTGCGCTGGGTTGTGTAAGGGGGCGATAACGCCAACGCGGCGGATTTCTTTAAGCACTTTGGTGTCGATGAGACAATGCTTTGTAAGGTTTTTGCCGCCGTGCACCACGCGGTGTCCGCAACCATCTAAATGGCTTAAATCCTGCACCAAGCCCGTTTGGTGCAAGAATTCGTTGATGATTTTCACGCCTGCTTGATGATTTGGCACGGGTTCATCGCGGTGTTGGTGCTTGTTGTTGGTGAGATTTTTAAGCTCGATTTTTGAGCTATGCTCGCCGATTTTGCCGATTAAACCACTAGCAATGGGCGTTTTGTCATTATAAAGCTTGAATTTTATCGAGCTTGAACCTGAATTTAAAACTAAAATTTTCATCGTTTCTCCTTTAAATTTGAGCTTGAATCGCGCTTAAAATCGCGGTATTTACTATGTCTTCAACCAAACAGCCACGACTTAAATCATTTACAGGCTTTTTAAGCCCTTGCAAGATAGGACCTATGGCAATGGCGTTTGCGGTGCGTTGCACGGCTTTGTAAGCGATATTTGCGGCGTTTAAATCAGGAAAGATAAAGACATTTGCCTGCCCTGCGACTTTGGAATTTGGCATTTTACTCTTTGCGGTGAGCGCATCGATAGCAGCGTCAAATTGCAGCGGTCCATCGACAAGCAAATCGGGGTATTTTTGAGCGATAGCCACTGCTTCTTTTACGGCTTCTACGCTTGTGCCGCTGCCACTTGCGCCTGTGGAGTAAGAAAGCATAGCCACGCGCGGGGTAAAGCCAAAGGCTTTTGCGTTCATCGCGCTAGAAAGGGCGATTTCAGCAAGCTGCTGTGGCGTGGGGTTTGGCGTAACTGCACAATCCGCAAAAAGCAACACAGAGTCCTCTAAACTCATAAAAAACGCCCCAGACACCGTGCTAACGCCACTTTTTGTTTTGATGAGTTGCAAGGCAGGACGAATGGTTTCAGCTGTGGTTGTGCTAGCCCCGCTCACCATAGCTTGCGCCTTATCCGTATGCACCAAAAGCGTGCCAAAATAAGTCCTGTCCTTAACAAGCCTTTGCGCCTCATCTTCGCTTAGCCCCTTTGCCTTGCGCGCCTCATAAAGCGTGCTGGCAAATTCAGCAAGCAAGGGCGAATTTGCGGGATTCATCACCCTTGCTTTGCTTAAATTTAAGCCTAAATTTGTGGCTTTTGTTTGAATTTCACCCTCATCACCAAGCAGTATCAAATCCACTAAATCCTGCGCTAGCAAGACATTTGCCGCTTGCAAAATGCGCTCATCATCGCTTTCTGGCAACACAACGATTTTTTTGTCCTTTTTAGCACGCTGGGCAAGCTCGTAGCCAAAGCGGTTTGGAGTGAGAAAATCATACTCTTTAAGCCTGCTTAAATCGCTCAAATCACTCTCTTTGCTTGCCACTAAAAAGGGGCGATTTTGCAATTTTTCTTGCAAATAAGCGTTTGCTTTATCCTTGTCATTTTCGCTCACTAGGGCTAAAACAGGCGCATTCAGCTCTTTTGCGATAGTAGCTGCAAATTCAAAATCCCCCAAAACCCCAAAAGAAGTATCGCCCTCAATCAAAACAAAGTCAAATTCAGCCTTTAAACGCTCAAAATCGCCGATGAGCTGGCGAAAAAAGGCGTCTTTGTCCTTTAAAGCGTCATTTTTTGCGCCTTTAAGACTCAAAAGCGTGGAATTTTGCTGCTTTGCGAGCAAATCTTTAATGACACGCTCTTGCCCAAACTGCCACTGCGCCGCATTTTCAGGGACTAGCACATACAAACTTTTCATCGTTTCTCCTTGTAAAATCAAAGTTGGAACTTTAATTGCTTAAAGTTATTTTACAGGTTAAAACTGAAATTTAGTTAAATAAGGACAAAAAATGAAAGTTTTATTACTCTTTGTGTTACTTTTTGCACTTTCAGGTTGTGGGGCAAGCACCGAGCCAGAGATTAGTATGAAACCGCCTGCTTATGTGGAGGAACTGCCCCCAAAGCAAAGTGATAATATCCAAACCGCGCCCGGTTCGCTTTTTGGCAAGGGCGATAACCCTTTGTTTTCTGATAAAAAGGCGATGAATGTCAATGATTTAGTAACCGTTGTTATACAAGAAAGCACTTCGCAAAGCACGCAGGCTAACCGCTCATCGTCCAAAAACAACACTTCAAATTTAGGCGGAGGCACGCTCACAGCGGGCGGACAGCTTGCAAATATCGCAAATAACATTTCAAACTACTCAAATATAGGTTTTCAAACTAACTCTACCGCCAACTACACAGGCACGGGCGCACAAACGCGAAATGAAAGATTTAACACTACCATTTCAACGAGAGTGATAAAGATTTTATCTAATGGAAACTACTTTATAGAGGGTTCGCGCGAACTACTCATCAACGGCGAAAAGCAGATTATCCAGCTTTCAGGTGTGATTCGTCCTTATGACATAGGGCAGGACAACACCATAGACAGCCGCTACATAGCCGATGCGAAAATCCTTTACAAAACCGAAGGCGATGTAGCAACCAGCACCAAAAAGCCGTGGGGAACGCGCTTTTTCGAGGCGATTTGGCCGTTTTAATGCTCTTGTTTTGCATTAAAGCTTGATAAGTTGTGCAGGCATTTGTGCTATCTAACTCGTTGTTTATGATTTAACGCGAGTAGCACATTTTGCGCGCCTTGCGATAAATTTGCAAACGCAAGCACTTCTTAATAAACGGCAAACACAATAAACAAATAGTTTTTTTTAAAAACGCATTGATTTTGTGCCTTGCTCGTCATTGCAAACGAGATGAGAACCAAATATAGCAATCCATAAATTTAAAGCGCAAATTTAATTCTATGGATTGCCACGCTCGCAAAGCTTGCTCGCAATGACAAGTTGATAAGATTATACTAACAATTAACACTTAACACTAACAAGAGCCAAACAATTTTTTAAAGTCAAATTCAGGCTAAATCCAGCGACACCTTGCCGTTTTTCACTTCTCGCACGCAAACGCGCACCTCATCGCCCTCGCTAAGCGCGCCTTTGATTTTAGATGCGTGCAGCAAGCCATCAACGCCGTCTCGCAGCTCCACAAACGCCCCAAAAGGCACTATGCTTTTCACGCGCCCGTTGAATTCCTCGCCCACTTCAAAGGGCGGATAGTCCTTGCGAAACTCGCGTTTTTTGCCGAATTTGCTTTCTTTGGAGGTGATTTGTATAATGTAATCTTTCGCCGCTTTTACCTGCTCGCCGCCAGCTCCTGCGATTTTCACTTCGCCCTTTTCGCGGTCTAAATCAATCGAAACACCGAATTTTTCGATGATTTCTTTTATCGTTTTGCCCGCTTGCCCGATGATATCGACTATTTTTGACGGGTCCACGCTAAAAAGCTCAAGTTTTGGCAAAATCTCTTCATTCACTACGATTTCTTGCGCTGCTTGCTCCATAATGCCTAAAATGTGCATTCTCGCTTCTTTTGCTTGATACAAAGCCCTTTTGAGCGTCTCTTGGTCGATACCGCCTAGCTTTATATCCATTTGAAGTGCGGTTACGCCGTCTTTTGAGCCAGCAACCTTAAAATCCATATCGCCATCGTGGTCTTCAAGCCCCATTATATCGGTAAGCACGGCTGATTTGCCCTCTTCAAAGATAAGCCCCATAGCCACTCCCGCTACAAG
>OIYR01000238.1_pt1 | contig 32053 bp, 29 predicted proteins | sample 1588221 | NCBI WGS metagenome assembly OIYR01 (sample SAMN03283292) | human gut metagenome | biome: human-associated habitat; material: feces | host: Homo sapiens | place: Peru | collected 2012
ATTACTATGCTGAAAGACCCGGTGTTGAGAAGTTAGGTAAACACGGATTGTTTTCGCAACCTGATGAGAAAATAAATCTTGATGAGGTAGCGGATGAAGTTTCAAATCACAACGGAATTGTGTGGACTCATGTCATTAGTCTTAAAAGAGAAGATGCCGAAAGACTTGGCTACAACAATGCAAATGCTTGGAAAAGCCTTGTCAGAAGAAATGTTTTAGAAATTGCCAAGGCTCATAAAATAGAGCCGAGTGATTTGCAATGGTACGGAGCATTTCATAATACAACTCATCATCCACACATACATCTGCTGGTATATTCAAAATCAAGACAAGGATATCTCACTAACAAAGGTATCGAAAGTATGAGAAGTGTATTTGGTAATGATATATTCAGAAACGAACAGTACAAGCTGTTTGAAATGCAGACAGAAATTCGTGACGAGATGAAAAATGAGGCAAAAAATGTAATTGATGATTTACTCGACAACATCAATAATGATTTTTATGTTTCAGATAAAATGGTTGAGCTGTTCAAAAATCTGGCTGAACAGCTCAAAAGTTACAACGGCAGGTTGATGTACGGCTATCTTCCTAAATCAATCAAAGAAACTGTCAATAATATAGTTGCCGAACTTGCAAGGAATAAAAATCTTGCAAAGCTCTATTCAAAGTGGAATGACATTAACAGAGAAAAGTTGTCGCTGTATTACGATAATGAAAAGCCCGATATACCGCTTGAAGATAACAAGGAATTCAGAAGCATCAAAAACTATATTTTGAAGTCTGTCAATTTATTATCTAACGCAACTCCGACAAGCCAAAATTATAAATCAAGTGTTGAGCAATCTGTTTCAGGAATAGTTCTTGCTCTTGCAAAATTGATTGCAAGCAGTTGCAAGAATAAAAGAGCTAAATTATTCGGTCAGGTTGACAGCGAACTGAAATTCAAGCTTGAAGAGAAAAAGCTTGCCCACGGACTGAAAACCGACAGAACGGTTAATCAGAATGAAATCGAAAATGATGAAGAGCAGGGATTTACAATGTCAATGTAACCTCTCTGTTAAGCCGTGTATCGCCCGTGTTGCGATTTTGTTGCATTCAGCAGCAAAGTAATCGAAAAAGATGAATAAAACCGACACGGACGATTTTTGAAAGTTTCAAATTCGGTCTGGATATTCAGATAAATTTATGGTATGTTGTTGTACTTGAAAAGGAGCTGATGTTATGTCAACAAGGAAATTACTTACAAATGGTAACGCTTTCAAGAGGACAGACAACCGTTGGGGTGGTGTGGTTTGGTATATGGATGAAAGCGGTGAGCGTAAAAGAAAGAGCTTTTCGGGTACGACAAAAGCTGAAGTCAATAAGAAAATGACGGAATATATTAAGGCGTTTAATGACTCAATAATTGAGTCGCAGGAAACAAAGAAAAGGCTTAGGGACAGTATGCAGAACTGGCTTGAGGTGTTTAAGTTCCCGTCCGTTGAACGCACTACGTATGACAGGTATGAATGTACAGCGAAAAATCAAATATATCCGTATATCGGGGATAAAGTAGTCGGAGATATCAAGTCGGCGGACATTAAAAAATTGCTCAATGACAAAATGAACGAGGGTTATGCTTACACCACGGTTAAGAAAGTGCATAATATTCTGAATGAATATTTTAGGTATCTGACACAGCAGGAATATATCGATAGAAATCCTATGATAAGTGCACCAATGATTAAGAAGAGCAACTTTCTGGCGGCGCAGGACAAAGAAAATCTTCCGACGAGTGAAACCATAACAGTGTTCACGCCGGAAGAGATTAAAATATTCAAAGATGAAGCGTTCAGCACTTTCTCAAACGGTAAAAGAAAATATCAGCAAGCCGCCGCATACATTCTTATGCTGAATACGGGCTTGCGGACAGGTGAGGTGCTCGGTCTTCTCAACAGCGACATTGACTTTGAAAATCGTGTTATGCACCTTAACAGAGGTGTAAAGGAAATATCAAAGCGTAACGGCGTAACGGCAGAAAAAGGACGGGAGGTTAAGGTCGGCAAGCTGAAAAGTGCCACGAGCAAGAGAGATGTTCCGCTGAACGATACGGCAATAGAGATGATACTCGACCTTAGAAAAGAATTTTATTTTGGAGAAGATGCACCGCTGATACCCGATGAAAACGGAAATTTCACCCGACCTGTGAATTTCAGAAAACGCTATTACAGAATCCTCAAAGCCGCAGGAATAGAAACTAAAGGCTTGCACTCACTCCGCCATACTTTCGCAACAAACCTTGTAAACGGCATAAAACAACCTGACGGTTCAATTAAATCTTTAACTCCACGACAGGTAGCAGATTTGCTCGGACATACAACTTCCGAAATCACAGAAATGTATTATGTAAAAAGAGATTTGACAAAGCTGAATGGTGTGACAGATGGGTTTAATCTGTAAAAACAACACTTCGTGATTTTAAGTGATTATTTTACTCATTTTTCTGCATTTTGGACAATAAGGTCGTTCCAAAAGGTGATCTGCTCTAATATCCCATTCATAATTGCAAGTAAGACATCTTGCTTTGAGGTAATCTTTTGAACCTACATAATTTTTGGCAGTAATTTTACCATTGCTCTTTTCTATTAATTTTGTAATATATCTTGATTCTCTTATCTGTTTCTTTTGTTTTTCATTCATCGTTTGTTTTGTAACTTCCTTTTGACAAACAATTGAATTACAAAAGGGACATTCTGGATGATTTATAATTTTATAGCGTGTAGATTCCCATTCATGTTCACATATATTACATTTAAATTTGATTTTAGATTTTGAATCGGTATAATCTAATACTGTTATATCATCATTTTTTATTTGTTTTTGCAGTTTATCAATTTGAATAATTTTTCTGTTATTATCTTTTGATTCTTTTGGAATAAAAATTACTCTTGATAAAACAAAAGTAATTCCATATGGGATATTAGTCCAATCTAGTTGTAAAATATAGCATGTTCTCCCGTTAGACTCATAATACAACTGTTCCTTATATGCTTCAATATTATAGTAATTTGTTTTTACTTCAAGCACAACATCTTTAGAAGATAAATCACATAAAGCTAAAATTCTTTTGTTTTTATGTATGACTAACTCCTGTGACATAATTCTGGCTTCTGAAAAAATATTTTTAGATATGTACGTAGTTAGAGGCAATAATTGCTTTTTCAATGAAGAAATAAAAGCGTTTAGTTCTTTTTCCATTTGTTTGTCTTTTTTTGAGACAGCACTTACAGTTCCATCAGATTTAAAATCAAAATATATTTTATTGTAAACAGATGGTAGTTTTCCAATATATTTCAATTTCTTTTTATTTTCTAAGAGAAATTTTGAGGAATTTATTTTTTTTACTTTTAGCATGGTATTTATTAAATGTTCAATTACCATACCGTTAAAGTTGGTTGGAAATTTTCTGATTTTATCACTTGTTATTTCAAATTTCTTAATAATTGTGCTTTCTACATTTACATTAAGGATATCATTTATATGGTATTTAAAATTCGTATGAGTTCCTAAATAGCTAGCAGGAATAATGTAATTATCATTAAATTCAAAAACCTTATCTTCTGTAATGAATAAATTATTTCCGTTCATTTTTTCGAATAATTGCCATTCCAATATACAATCATTATGTCCTGTATGGGTTGCAGTAACATTTTCTATACCATATAATTTACATAAATTATCTTTAGTAATGTTTCCACCTGAAAATTTTGAAGAAATAACGTTTCTTTTAAAATTATAAAAATTAAACCGTTCAAAACCATTTATATTATGACGTTTGAAGTAATTTTTTATAAATTTTTCATCTAAACTACCATAAGTTAGAATTATTCTATTGTCAATATCAAATTCACTTATTATATTATTTACGTCTGATTGTGATAATTCAGTTGCATCTAGTAAGTCTTTTTTTGTTATGCCATTGATATGAGTAGTTAAAACTTCATCATTTAATTCTAAAGGCAAAAATTTATTATATACTTTTTCAGTGTCAGGTTGAAAAATAGATATTGAGAGCAAATCATGTTTTAATGAAGATAAGCCATTTGTTTCAACATCCAGAACTATGTATTTAGTTTTATCAATCATATAATCGCATTCCTCATTTGTTATAGTGGATTTGTTTGATGCTATATTGATGATGTAGCAGACGGAAATGTTAGAATTATTAACACCGGATAACGATTTTTAGCAAAAAATCAAGCGAAAATAAAGATCTAACGAACCATATTCTGTACATATTTACATTCCAAAAAACGGCTTAAACGCAGTGTTTAAGCCGTTTTTGTTTGGCAGGGGCAGAAGGACTTGAACCCTCGGCACGCGGTTTTGGAGCGACTGTTGAAAGCTCAAAACTGCATAGACAAGCCACTATTTAAGCCAAATTCATAGCATCAAAATTACATTTTCGTGGTTTTGATGCTTTTTTGATGCTATTAGAAAATTCTTGCCAATTTAACTTCCTCGTTACTATATATCATAGCATAACAAAGATTCATTGTAAAGGAATCAAGAACTCAAAATTTGCACAGCAATAAACAAAGAATAGAGATTTTTATTTTCCTCAATATACTCATGTGGTGCAAGCCTATAATCCTGCGTATATGAGGATTTTTCTTCCGCTGTATTCTCCGGGCTCATTCGAATTCTCAATAGATTTAGTAGAAATCGCTTTGAGCTAAATTTTCTCCGGATGCTTGAATTCGGTATACTTTTCTAAACAAAAGGTTTGAAAGTCAGGACGGTAATTCCTGTACGCTCAACATGGACAGTAAATTGGTGGTTAAAATATGCAATACGCTTGGCAGTAGAAATTGTAAGCCGAACTTCAATGTTTTATATTATGAGGTGGAACCTAAAGGAGGCTGAGGCCAAAAAATTGAATTCCTGTTTGTGAAACTATGTGAGCAGTGATATATAGGGACGCTAGAAGCTGCAACTCCTGCTAAACTTAGAATATTTAACGGATTACAGCATAAGATCTATGACACCGATTATATCAGGTATTAGCTTCATTATTCAGACAAGAAGTACCTTTATGAGGTTGTCAACAAGGAGAAGATTATTCAACCTTTCGATTCTTTGAATTTCACAAGTGATTCAAATGAATAATTTTTCCAAATAACAGGACATCCGCCATAGCATGATTCAAGGTGTTTACAAGATGAACAGGCACTTGATGGCAACTGCCTTAATGATTCTGTTGTACATTTATATGGGATACGTTCTGTAAGTTTTTCAAATTCTTCATAAGATGAAAAATCTACTCCGAACTGACCCAACGAGTTTTCAATATACATATTACAAGGTAATAAATTCATTTTTGTGTCAAATGTAATAGCATTTCCTTTATGTATTTGACAAGGAGCAGCCAACCTTCCTTTCAACAATGATAACTGTTTCTCTGTATAAACACACATAGGGAAACTATATTCAATCCACCAATCTTTTGTTATTGAATTTAATTTATTGATTTGTGAAATAAACGCTTCAATTAAAGTAAATGGGTTGTGCTTTTCTAAATACATTAAGTCTCTTTCTTCTGATTTTTCGTTATCGATAACGAATGTAAAGGAAAATTGTTTTGCTCCATTGTTATAGGCGCTTTTAACAGTCTGGCAAAAAGTATTAATATTGTCCAACGTTAACACCATCGAACAAGTGAAATCTACAGACAATAAAGATAAATTATGGATAGCATTCATCTGCTGAAAAAAACAATCATGTCCGGCCGTTTCATAGCATTGCCGTTTATCTTTTCCTTTTAGTGAAATATCAATATACTCCAATCCATTATTCACCAATTTTTTACAATAACCATAATCTTCTAACAATATTCCATTTGTTGCTATTGTAGGTATTATTTTATGGCTTTTGCTTTTTATATATTTTAGAATATCTAAAAGTTTAGGATATAGTACCGGTTCTCCACCGGTAAAAACAATATATTTCACCTTTGCTTCGCTGCAAAAATCAACTATTTTTTTAAGATTTTCATATTCAATTATATCATTATCGATATAACCGGTTTTTTTGGCGTAACAAAAACTGCATCTCAAGTTACAGCTGCGCGTTAGTGTAATAGTACACTGATCGATTTTTACCGTATTCAACATAATTAGAAACCACCTTTCTGCGAAAGTCGGTAATGGGTAATAAAACACTTCACTACCTTATGTAAAAGATTATAAAGAATAATATTGTCAATATCAGGCTAATTGCTAATTATAAAATATCAAGATTATATAGCGAGGATTCTTTGCATTTGAAAACATGTTCGGGCAATCCTTGTGCAACTATTTTTCCTCCTGCATTTCCGCCTGCTATGCCAAAATCTATTATATAATCCGAAATTCTAGAAATAAATTCAATATTATGTTCAACGATGATAATAGTTTCCTTGTTTGCTTGCAAAGAAAATAATATATTTTCAAATCTATTAATATCCACATCGTTAAGGCCTGATGTTGGTTCATCAAGAATATACAAATTATGTCCTCCAGAAGAAACACCTAATGCTTTTGCCAGTTTTATACGTTGAGCTTCTCCGCCGGATAGATTCATTGACATTTGACCAAGCTTTAAATATCCCAGACCCAATTCAATCATGCTGTTTAATACTGAATATACCTTTCTTGATTCTATAAAAGTATTTATGATATCAGAAATGGGAGTCTCTAATACTTCTTGTATTGTTTTACCATTGTATGTAACTGATAAAATTTTCTCATTAAACCTTTTACCGTTGCATTCCGGACAGGTTATGTAAGAGCTTGGCAAATAATTCAATTCAATTTTTTGAAGTCCTGTTCCCTGACAACACTCGCAACGTCCGCCTTTTACATTCATGCTAAATAATGAAGCGCTTATTCTCAATTTTTTCGCTGTATCCGTTTTCGAAAACAATGTACGAATTTCGTCATAAATTTCTAAATATGAAACAATAGTAGACCTCGGTGTTTTTCCAATTGGTGCTTGATTAACCTCTATTACTTTTTTCACTAAGCTTTTTCCGCTAAAAGATTCGCAGTAAATATTAGCTTTTCTTTGAAAGCATTTCGAAATAACTGATGCAAGCGTAGATTTACCGGATCCTGAAACTCCGGTTATACATGTTATTCCACCTATAGGCAAACGAACGTTTTGATTTTTTATATTTCTAAAGTTAATATTGTTTATTTCAAAATATTGGTCCAGCTCTCTAACATCTTTAAAAGATAAATTATACTTGTAATCAGCAGTCCCGTTTTTAGTACCTGTAATATAACCACCTGCGGGACCTCCGACTGGACCTAACTCGATAATATTATCAGCAGAAGCAATATATTGTTTATTGTGCTCAATTGCGATAACAGTATTTCCCTTATCAATCAAATCTCTTGTTGACTGAATAATACTTGTAATATCCCTATAATGCAGACCTTTGCAGGGCTCATCTAATATATAAATTAAACCTTTCAGAGAACATGTAAGCTGTGTTGCTATACGTATGCGCTGTCTTTCTCCTCCTGATAGTGAAGGAATTGATCTGTTTAAGCATAAATATCCAACATTTAACTGAACCAATGAATTGATTTTACAAAGTATACTATTAATTAATTGGGACACTAATTCTTTTTTGGATTGTAAAACATTATCATAATCAAATTCTTGCAGCCAAGAATTCAATACTACAAGTTCCATATTTTCTACATCATAATAATTTAACCCATTTACTCTATAATCTAAGACTTCCCTTTTTAATTTAGCGCCTCCACAAACATGACACGGTACATCTTCCAGGTATTTTGAATAAGCAACATGAGATGACGAATTATCTGATTGCGTTATCTTTTCCGTAATAGCAGAAATTGCTCCTTGAAGAAAAATATAATGTTGTTTTCTGCGCTTTCCTTCTTTATATGAGATTTTGTACTTAATTTTATCATTTGAATATAGTAATTGATATAATTCCTTTTCACTTAACTCGGAAAATTTTTTATTAATATTAATTCCGTAATAATCGCAAAGTGCTTCCAAGTATTTTTGTTCTTTGCTTTCATGAGAGCCTTTAAAAAATAAAATTGCTCCATCTTTTAATGACTTTTCTTTATCAGGAATCAAAAGTGATTCCGAGACTACCGTTTCTATACCAAGTCCTAAACAATGTGTACAGAAAGACTTAGGATTATTAGAGGAGAAAACACTTTCAGAAAGATCACTTTTTTTATCGTTGTTAAGTATTGCAAATAAAGATCGCAAATAATATGAGATTTCTGTTGTAGTTCCAATTGTAGAACGTGGGTTAACATTATAGTAATTTTGAGAAATATTAAGCGCCGGGCGCAGATTCTCAACAGATCTCACCTTAGGCTTATTCATTAATTTTTGTCCATATATATTCCCGGTCATTCCCTCAAGAAATCCTCTTTGGCTTTCAGCATAAATCGTATCAAAAACTAAAGAAGACTTTCCACATCCGGAGCAACCTGTCACACATGTACAGGAATTTAATGGTATTTCCAAATCGATATGTTTCAAATTATTTTCATATGCATCGTTAACAATAATCTTTTCCATATACTCCATCACTCCTCATAAGGATTCAGACAACTGTTATTTCTTACATTTCTGTGTTATATAATTTATCTAATTATAAGTTTACTTTAAATTGATATATGAATCGATTTTATCGTGAATCAAAGACGCTACTTTGCAGTGAAAATCATTTACTCTAAAAGCATCGCCGTCACTATTTTCGTTGGCATTGCTCATCATACAAACGGTGCAATACCCTCTGTCTTTACATACAACGCATTTAGGAAAACGCTCTCGTTTAATTTGTCTCAATCTTTGTATTTCCTTTGATGTCTCCCAAATCTCTTTTATCGTTTGTTTGTTCAAATTTCCAATTTTATTCGTTTGCCAACCGACGCAGGGAAAAACATCTCCTTCTGCCGATATACAAAAATAGTAACGACAGATAGAGCAAATTGGGTCGTTTTCTGTTAAAATATTTTTTTCTTTTGCAATCTCACATAACGCATTTACATATTCTTCAGAAATTTGTTTATCAACAGCTTCGCCTACCTCTTCTAATGATAGCCTGTTTATTAAATTACAATTAGAATTATCATATGCGGCGAATATCACATAATCAACCAAGACGGCTATATTGTTTTTATTTCCCCATTTAACGACATCTATAAATGAATCCTTATTTTGTTTCATGATAGGACAAGATATTTGCAGCGGAATGCCGGCAGAAAGTAATTTTAATACACCATTTTTCGTTTTATCAAAACTTCCTTTTACTTTAGTGATAGAATCATGTACCGACGGATCCATAGAATATAGTGATGTTTGAACAGAAAGTAGCGGATTTTTCTTCATTTCAGAAACAATCTCATCTGTTAGCAATGTTAAATTTGTAAGCACATTGACTGATAAATCAAGTTCTCTGCACTTTGCTAAAAATCGTAAAAAATCCTTGTGTATTAATGGTTCCCCTCCTGATAAAGTAACATTTATAATATTCATAGCTCTGCCTTCTTCCAGGATTCTATAAAATAAACCGGAATCTATAACTTTACTTTTACATTCATGAGGAATGTAGCAGTGAACACATCTTTCATTACACTCACTTGCTATTTCTACATGTATGCTTCTAAGGAAATCATTTTGACTAAAAATACTTTTTAAACAGTTTTCTGTCTCTACATAAACATTCGCAGGATCATCCTTTGATTTTTCTGATATTGTAACATAATAACAATGATTACATTTATCAAATGTTTCTCCAAAACTTAAATATCCTTCGTTAACTAACTGCCTAAAGAAATCAATTGTGTCTTGCTTTAACTCATCGTATTCTACACCCTCAAATATTTGAAGCAATTTTCTGACTATATCATCAATTTGCTGAGGAGTTTTACTTAAGACGCCAAGCATTACTGCACCGCTTTGCGAAACATATTTTTCTCCGGGATGATGAGTGTTGTCATTTAACAACCGATAGCCAAACATAGAATTATCAGTTATGTATCCGTATTCACTATATTGTCTAAATAAAACATTGTCTTTTATTTTAAAATACATATAAATTATACACCTCGTATAATTAAGTGTACATACAATAAAATTGAATGTATATACACTCAGCTTTCCTAAAAATTCGTATATAAGCGGTAATATCAGGGATAATTCATTTTGAATTGTTGTTCCTAATATAACCTGAAAAGTTACTTGTATTATCTATTACGTTCAAAATATAAAACTATTTGCCAAATGTCATATAAAAAGGACGCAGTAAAAACACTGCGTCCTAAAATCCATAGCAACAAACATTTAATTATTAGGCTCTTTTGTCACAAGGTCTACCGCATGGACCACTGCCACAAACTGCAGTCCTAACTACATCAGGATTCAAGACAACAGGTTTAGTATACTTCATATTTCACACCTTCTCTCCTATAATATACTCAAATAATATTATATATATTATAACAAAAACGTGCACAAATGTCAACTGAAATTTAGAAAATAACACATCAATCAAAAAATATTTTGATGAATTATTGAAAGGAAATAGTTAAGATGTTATAATAAAATGAAAACACATCTTTTAAGATTTTGATCTGCAGGTATTTTATATGGACAAACTTACACCCGAGCAAAGGCATAAAAATATGGTCGCCGTAAAAAGCAGTGGTTCGAAAATTGAAGTAATGTTAATGAAAGAACTTTGGTCAAGGGGATTGCGTTACAGAAAAAATGTAAAGTCAGTTATTGGAAAGCCGGATATAGCTTTTATAGGTAGAAAAGTAGCCGTGTTCTGTGACAGTGAGTTTTGGCATGGATACAATTGGAATGAAAGAAAATCCGATTTTAAATCCAATCAAGAATTTTGGATTCCGAAAATAGAACGAAATATGCAACGAGATATTGAAGTAACAAAAAAGCTTGAGGCGGACGGTTGGACTGTTTTAAGATTTTGGGGTAATGACATTAAGAAACATTTACAGCAATGTGCTGATATAATTGAATCGGCGGTAAGAAAAGATGAATAAGCCTGCAGTTATCAGTCTGTTTTCGGGGATAGGCGGAATTGACTTGGCTTTTATGAATTCAGGGTTTGAAATTGTTTTTGCTAATGATGCAGACAAGTTTGCCTGCACTACATATAGGAATAACTTTAATACTGTTTCTATAGTAAATGATGATATAAAAAATATATCCGAAAACGATATTCCAAAAGGAGAAATTCTTGTCGCAGGGTTCCCTTGTCAACCTTTTTCCGTAATGGGTTATCAAAAAGGATTTCGGGACAGTCGAGGGAATCTCTTTTTTGAAATTTTGAGAATTGCGGAACATATTAAGCCTGAAGTTATATTTCTTGAAAATGTAAATAATCTTATATATCACGATTTTGGAAAAACATTTATCACTATACATAATTCCTTGGCAAATTTAGGATACTTTGTTAAATACAAAGTGCTTGATGCAAAAATACACGGAAATATTCCTCAAATAAGAAAAAGAACTTTTATTGCTGCTTTTAAAAAATATGCTACTATGCAAAAATTTTCTTTTCCTGACGAAATTCCGTTAACAAAAAGCATAGGTGATATAGTGAACAGAAATAAAAAACATACTGATGTTTACTATTATACGCAGGAGAGTGAATACTTTAATTTGTTGAATCAAAGGATACCTGATTGTACGGGTATATATCGCATAGATGACAGCGGTGTTGCAGTGCGCAAATACGACATATGCCCTACTCTTAAAGCAAATATGGGTACATATCATGACAGAGTACCGATAATAAGAGATAATTATGGTGTCAGAAAATTGACACCGTATGAATGTCTTGCGTTTCAAGGATTCCCGGCTGATTATAAATTTAAAGGTATTCCGCTTAATGAAGCTTATAAAGAAACGGGTAATACGGTATGCGTTCCCGTTGTAGAACGAATAGCTAAAAAGATTTTTTGTGCTGTTAATTGAAGGAGAAATTACGATGAGCAGAAAGTACAAGACAATTGATTTGTGTGCAGGTATCGGCGGAATTAGACGCGGATATGAGCTTGCAGGATTTAAAAATGTATTATCTGCGGAAATCGACAAGAATGCATGCATGACATATGAACACCTTTACGGTGAAAATCCTTTGAATGATATTACTTCGGAAGAATTTAAAAAAATAGTAGAAAGCACAAAGTACGATGTGCTTTTAGCCGGTTTTCCTTGTCAAGCTTTTAGCAGAGCAGGTAAGAAAGAAGGTTTTAAAGACAAGACAAGGGGAACTTTGTTTTTTGATATTGCAGAGATGATAGACCGTTCAAGACCGAAAGCTTTCATGCTTGAGAATGTAGATAATCTTGTCAGACATAATAAAGGGCAAACATTCTCAACTATAATTGATGTTCTTGTGAATGATTTAAATTACAAAGTAATAGGAGTTTACAAAGATTCGGAAACTGAAAAACTTGTTTATGAACCGAAAACTTTTATAAGAAATTCCAGATACTTTGGTGTTCCGCAAAACAGACCTCGTGTTTACATAATGGGATTTGACAGAACGTATTACGGCAATTGTGTTGATAATTTGCCTGATGAACTTCCAAAAGGACGAACCGATAAAATTTATAAGGACTTAAATGAATTGCTGGAAATGAATGCAGATGATAAATACTTCTTATCATCCGGTTATGTAGATACGCTTGAAAGACACAAAGCAAGACACGAAAGTAAAGGCAACGGATTCGGATATAAGATTGTTAATTTACCCGAAATTCAAGATCCTGTTTCTAATGCGATACTTGCAACAGGCGGTTCAGGTAAGGAAAGAAATCTTGTTATTGACAATAAAGAAGGTGTATCCGGGAAAATTCTCAAAGCAAAGCACACTCCTTTAAATGACAGAGGAATTCGTGTTATGACACCAAGAGAATGGGGGAAGTTGCAAGGGTTTATTAACTATGCATTTATAAATCCCGTAACCGGTGAAGATGAATTCAGCTTTCCGGATAAAATGGCTGACGGTCCAAAATACAAGCAATTTGGAAATGCAGTTACTATTCCTGCAGTAGAGGAAATGGCTAAGTATATGAAAAAGTGTTTGAATAAACTTGAAAAGGAGAAAAATAATGACAGGTAATATTGGCGAATGGAGCGAATTATATACCCTTTTTAAGTTGTTGTCTGAAGGCAAATTGTATGCAGCGGACCAAAATACTAATAGAATCCCCGATATTTATTACGATGTTCTTAAAGCAATAAGGAATCAAAAAGATGGTAAGTGGGAGTATAAGCGCAACGGCAACGTTAAGGTTATCAACGCAGAAACAGATGAAGTTGTTTGCGTAATCCTGATTGATGAGTTCACAAAACAAGCTGATATTTTGTTAAATGCCATGAAAGGCAAGAAGAATAAAAAGGGTGCTTTTGATGTTCCAAAAGCAGGGGAGTTTGCCGAATCCATAAAATGTTCTGCATTGAAAGCAAAGTCACAAGATAAAGCTGATATTTATCTGATGGTACACGATATAATGTCGGGCAGAGATGACACATTCGGATTCAGTATTAAATCACAGCTTGGCAGTCCTGCAACGTTGCTTAATGCATCCGGAGCAACCAATTTTATTTATAAACTTACAGGACATATGCTTACGGAAGAAGAAATTTCTAAATTCGAAGAGTTGAAACTTTTTAAAGATAAATTTGATTATTTGAATTCTTTAGGGACAGATATTGAGTTCATAAAGATTGATAATGATATTCTTGATTTTAACCTTAAGATGGTATCCGGTGAGATGCCCGAAGTGTTTGCCGAGATGATAAAAATCTATTACAAGGACAAGATTGTATTGGTAAACGAACTAACAGACAAGACAGCTGAAGCAGATATAGTTGATACTTTGGATAATAAAATATATCTTCGTCACAAGATTAAAGAATTGCTTACAAATATTGCACTTGGTATGGTTCCAAAAACAATATGGACAGGGGATTATGAAGCAACAGGCGGATACATAATCGTAAAGGATGACGGAGATGTTGTGTGTTATCATATTTATAACCATAATGCTTTTAAAAACTATATGTTTGCAAATACTCGCTTTGATACTCCAAGCAAAACTAAACATGGGTTTGGCAGTATATATACCGAAAACGGTAAGCAATATTTGAAATTAAATATTCAAATCAGATTTACAAAATAAATTATGAGAAGGTAGAATATATGCTTTTTGAAAAAGGAATCGTAAAAAACAATAATACATTATCTTATAATATTTTCAACGAAGCTGTTTCTAATGATTTTTTGTCAATTCCCAATATGACATCATCAGAGTATCTTCGTTATTGTTGGAATAAATATACGGATTACTGCTCGGAGCATCCCCAGGATAATTCAACTAACGGTAATATTTTTGAACTGATAGTAGAAAGTGAATTGTATCGTAAAAATTATTTGCCTATGTTTTTACAGGCAAAGGTTGCTTTTGTACCAAATGTTAAATTTGATATTTTGTTATATTCATCTGATAACTATCCTATCGGCTTAAGTTTGAAGACAAGTTTACGAGAAAGATATAAGCAAGCGGATTTAGAAGCCATAGCTTTAAAGTATGTTCACAGGAGAGCACTGAATTATCTTATTACATTAGATTCGGACGAAGCAGATAATGTAAAAGAAAAACTGTGTCGCGGAGAACTGCTTGGAATTAACAAAGTAATTGCTGCAGATACTGAAGAATTTGACGAGTTGATAAGCGAGTTTGGAAATATAAATTTTATAAACCCCGGGTCAATAGATATTATTACTGCCGGTAATATAGTAAGATAAGGAATTTTACTTTAGTGTGTTTGTAATGATTGACAGATGGTACATCGTTTGGTTATAAATTTCTTTCTAATTTAACTGGACTTTCACAAAACTTTGTGGTATATGTTTGTGCTACGAAAGGTGGCATAAACTATGGATACACTCGAAGATTTATACTATGGAAACTTATTTCCTCATGAAAAAGTCTCAAAGCTTGACAATGAAATGAAAGAGTTGCTCGGGTTGCTCAACAGGAATGAAGAAAAACTTATAGCAACTCTTTCCGATGAACAGAAAGAAACCTTTGAAAAATACAAGGATTGCAATCGGGAAATTTCTGAAATCAGTGAACGGCAATCCTTTATCACGGGATTTAAGATCGGCGCAAAGATTGTCATTGAATCAATTACTTGAAAAGAACAACAGTAAACAGGAGATCACGTAAAATGTGGTCTCCTGTTTTTTACAATGTTGCACATTCAAAATCTGCGTCGCTATAAACAATGATAAGCTAAGAGACCGCTGAAAAGTTTGTTTATCAAGTAGATTAAATTTTCCAGTCTGTATTTTTAAGGCACCCCATAAAATTCTGTGTAAATAATAATCCTTCAAGCAATAACAAAACAGCGGACTGCGGTGTAATCAGGCTTTCTGATTTGCCCTGTGTCAACTTTTCTTTCCTGCCTGTGGAATGTTATGCACGCTTTGCGTGAATAACATTTTGCGGACAGGAAATTCTATTCTCGTGGGCAAATCAAGCCGGTATTCTGTCCTCAAATATTATCGATAACTGACTCAAAACAATATCCCAATTTCGACATCTTTGTGTCCAGCGTTCGACAATCTTTTGCGACGCTAAATACAACATTTTGCGCAGGCTGTCATCATTTGTGAATGACGGCTTGTTCTTCGTAATCTGCCTGAACTGACGGTTCAAACCTTCGATAATATTCGTTGTATATATTATCTTCCGAACTTCGGGCGGATATGCGAAGAATGTGGATAGAATATCCCAATTTTCCTCCCAACTTTTTACGCAGGAGGGATAAGTTTTGCCCCACTTGTCCTTGAACAAAATCAGGTTGTTCATAGCCTCTTCCTCGCTGATAGCTTGATATACTTTCTTGAGGTCAGTCATCAGTTCCTTGATGTGTTTGTAGCTGACAAACCTTGTGCTTGAACGTATCTGATGAATGATGCAACGCTGGATTTGTGCGTTCGGAAAAGCCGCTTCAATAGCCTGTCTAAAACCTGTCAGACCGTCAACGCAGAACAGAAATACATCTTTAATCCCACGAGTTTTGAGCTCGTTCAACACATTCAACCAAAATTTACTGCTCTCATTTTCGCCAATCCATATGCCGAGAATATCTTTCTGACCGTCAAGATTGATGCCCAGAACTACATATGCAGCCTTCGTGATATACTGATGATTTTCCTTGACCTTGTAATGGATTGCATCCATAAAAACGAACGGATATACAGCTTCAAGAGGTCGATTTTGCCAAGCAGTCACATCGGGCATAATCTTCTCACTTATCTTGCTGACAAGCTCGGGAGAGATTTCTACATCATACAGATTTTTTATTTGTTCGGCAATATCACGCTGGCTCATTCCACAGGCGTAGAGCGAGAGAATTTTCTCTTCCATACCGTCTGCATTGCGGTTGTATTTGCTGATTATTTTGGGCTCGTATTCGCCGTTTCTGTCCCAAGGAAGCTTATTATTCACTTTTACACAAAATTTTCGGCGGTCTCAAATCAAAACTAAAATCCGCATAATCTTCAAGGGCGGATATGAGGTAGAGCAATCGCTTTAATCCCCACACGGGTTCAACTCCAATCAAAAAAATCCCAAAATATCTTATTTGTAGTCGCTTCACAAAATCGACAAATCTTGTAAAAGGTTTGTCGATTTTATTTTTGCTTTCGTTAATGCTGATTAGATTGCGTTAGATGTTTCAGAGTTTCGGTTTTGAATCTGTCACAAACTCTGTTCTTCACAAGCAAAGTGTTGCTCCGATCTAAATACTGAGTGCCTTCCTTCAACTCAGAATATCTTCTCGGCTTTTGATGATTTTAGCTGTTTCGGGACGGTTGGAGTGTATGCGTATTTGTTCAAGCCCGTCAAAATCAACCGAAACGCATTTGCTGTATTCATCATTGCTTATTGTTTCGTCCAAAACAAAGCTTGCTTTGTGCTTTTTGCAAAGCTCAATGGAATTCATTAAGCCGATACCCGTTCCGCCTGACTTTTTGTGAGTTGTGGTACGTTTTATTCCGAGATTTTTAATTACATTCGGTTCAAATTGATTACCGCTGTCAAAAATGCTGAGTGACAACCGTGTTATATCCGAATTTATCAGTATCAGGACATTTTTTGTGTCGGAGCTGTCGGCTGAAATAATTGCGTTTTCGCCCAAATCCAAGAGCAGGGTGTTAAAGTCGTTTTCACATTCGGTGATCCCGTTGTATTTATTCAGCTCGGCAGTTGATGATACGCTGAATTTGATGTTGCTTTTTGTTGCCTTGTTGTACAGATATTTTAGACAGGCGTTTGTTGAGGGCAGACCGCAGTTTGGCAAAGTCTTGTTTTTGGTTTCGTAGTCGGTAAGTATTTCTTTTCTTTCACTTACCAAGGCTTGTAATTGATTTTTAAGCTCGATTGACTTTTCCTTTTGAATATCGGGCGACTCACACTCCAATATCTCATTAACGGCGAGATACATAGCAGGTACTATTTTGTTATCCTTATGTATTATCGCCGATATTTTTTTGTTTTCGTCACTGAGCTTTTTATTTTCCGCTAATGCTTCCGACAGAGTTTCCTCTGCAATTTCCTTGTTCCTTTTGTTTACCTTTTCTATATAAACATTTTTAATGTGCTTTTTGTATGATTGTATCAATAATAAACTGCAAATAATAGTGATCAAGGCTATTATTAAATTGATATACTCTAAGGTATCTGTTGAATACATATAAAAAACCAAAAACAATGTAATTACACATATTAATGTACTTATGTCAGAGTTTATGTTTTTTCAATTTGCGGTATTCCGTGCCTGAAACGCTTGATTCTGAAAAATAACAGACAAAATACAGTTTGTACAATGCCCGTTAATATTGTTGCGATAATATTCAAAATGTCTATATCTTTAATTAACGAATACAAAACATAATAAACAGGCAAACATATTAACCAAGTGATGCTGAACAGTAAGAAGCCGGATGCGCAGGAAACTACAGCAAGTCCTAAGGCTGTATTAAACGGTCGTTTTAGTTTTATAATTATATACAGCAGCAGTACCGTAAATATAATTAATATATTGATATGAGAAAAGTGAACTTTTAAAAAATGTGATGCAACAGAAATTGTTGCGGTTATTGCAGCGATAATACAAATATCGTTAGCCTTAATTTTTGTATTAATGATTTTATATAATACCAAAAAGCAATTTACAGTAATAAAGAAAAACTTTATATCAGCGTCTGTCATAAAAACTCTCCTGATTCTTCAATATAGACACAAAAAGCAAGCAGAACATACTAAAATTGCATACAGCAAACAAACGGAAAATCGGGCTCTTTCTTTTTATAATTTTCTTAAATTATAAAAAGGAGGGCTAAAGATGAGCTTTTGGGAATGGGTACTTTATTTAATGGGTTTACATTAACAAATAATACAGATAGCCGCACTTAGGTGCGGCTGTTCTAATATTCAGAGTTAATTTTGTTTGCATAATAGTATATAAATTCGGTCAAAGTAGGAACTCCCTTTGCGGAGCTGATTTTTGCCGTATAGTTTTTTATCAGGTCGTCAATATCCGATGTTGCCCAGGCTCTGTTAATTGCATTTTGCATTGCCCGTTCAACGCTGCTTTCGGTTTTGTTGTACTTCTTTGCAATTATACAGCACAAGTTATGGCTCGGTTCTTCAATGGTATTAATTATAGCGTCAACAAGGTATTTATAGCCGACAGACTTTTGACTGATGCCGACCGAATTAAGCTCGGACATAATTCTTCGTATAATACGTTTTTTTCTGTCAGCTTTTGGAATCACATAGATGTCATTATTAGATTTTGGTTTACGGTTACATATTGCCGATGAGATCATATTCAGAAAATTAAGCACAAATTTTTCGGAGTAGTTTTCCTGATGCTTTGACATAATGTAGTCGGCACCCAATTCACGGGCGGATTCATATGTAGTTTGACTTGAATTGTTTGTGGTAACAATTACATAGGGTTTGTTGTTGAGCGGCAAATCCTTTAAAGCACAAAGCACATTAAGCCCGCTTCCGCTGCCAAAGTGAAGCTCCAAATCGAGAATTAAAATGTCGGGCAAAAAGTCTTTTATATATTCTATCGCTTTAAGGTCGTTATTGGTAATTCCGACCAGACTTAGGTTGTCAAACTTTTCAATTTCATCAATAAATCGTTCACAAGTGCTTTTTTCATCCTCAACAAGCACTATAGTTAACGGCTTCATTATAATTCACCTACCGAATAAATATATAATCTAAGTTCAAATTTTTGCACTGTTTGCAGTTTTTCGCAAGCTTTGTTTCTTGCAAGCAAAGCAGAGTGTTGGTTCGATTTATAATCTAATTATATAATATCACTAATAGCAACGAAATGCAACGAATTACAACAAAAAGCAACATTGCAAAATAATTTTCACTATGCCAAATTAGAATTAAAATTATGTATAATATCGGGTTGGGATTGGTGTATAATATGAAATTCGGAGAGTATATTTCGGAAAAAAGACTTGAAAATAACATTTCAATAAGAACTTTTGCAAAAACCATAGGAATTTCGCCATCATATTTATGCGAGATTGAAAAAGGTGTGCGTACCGCACCGAGATATGAAATTTTGCTCAGAATAAAGGATGCCTTTGCGCTTGATGCAAATGAAATGGAAATGCTTTTGGATATGGCGGCTGAGTCCAAAAACCGCCAGACCGTTGCAGAAGATATAGTTTCATATATATGCAAAAACAAGATTGTATATCAGGTTCTCAGAACGTCGCTGAGAAACAATGTTGATATGAATAAATGGGAAAATATGCTTGATATAGTTTCAGCCTCCGACGTAGCTGATAAAATGGTAAACGCCTGAGTCTTTGCCCTTTAATACAGGATTGTGTTGTACCTGATTGCAGGATCGTTTTAAGACTATATTGTTCGCTTCAGAGCCCATAAAATAAAAGCTGTAAACCACATCGCACATTGTTGCCGACAGTGGATTACAGCTTTTGTTTTTTGCTCTTTGGTTTTAAAAAAAGATAATAATACTATAAAAACAATTAGGATAATTCAATTATTTTTTCGGCGCATTTTATTCCGTCAACGGCGGCGGATATAATTCCTCCCGCATATCCTGCGCCCTCTCCGCAGGGATAAAGCCCCGACATACCGACGCTTTGAAGTGTGGCGGGATTTCTCAGAATTCTGACAGGGGAGGAGCTTCGCGTTTCAATCCCCGTCAAAACCGCGTCGCCGTTGTCAAACCCTTTCAGTTTTCGCCCCATTTCACTAACAGCCTGTTTCATGGCGGTGCTTACATAATCGGGAAGAATATCATTTAAGTCGCAAAGCTCATATTTCGGTGCAATGCTCGGCATAACTTCGCCCAGCCGTTCGCTTTTGTGTGACTGTAAAAAATCCGATACTCTCTGAACCGGAGCAGAATAGTTTTTTCCGCCGAGCCGAAATGCGATTTTTTCAAGCTTTTGCTGATAGTACATTCCTGCAAGCGGTTCGTCAGAGCCGAAGTCTTTTGAATCAACCCCGACAAGAAGCGCAGAATTTGAATTTTCTGCATTCCTTGCAAATTCGCTCATACCGTTGACAACAAGCATATTTTCTTCGCTCGAAGCGTTTACTACCTTTCCGCCGGGACACATACAAAACGTATATGCGCCTCTGCCGTTTGATGTGTGTACATTCATTTTGTAGGTTGCCGCTCCAAGATTTTTATTGCCTGCAAATTTTCCGTACTGAGCCTTGTCAATGTTTTCTCTGAGGTGTTCGATTCTTGCTCCTACCGAAAAGGCTTTTGCTTCTATCGGCAGGTTTTTGTCGTACAGCATCTCAAACGTATCTCTCGCACTGTGACCGACAGCAAGAATTATTCTGTCGGTTTCTATACTGTCAATTTTGCCGTTTTTTTCAACAACGGCGCTTTTTATTTTTTCGCCGTCGGTGTTTATTCCGACAAGCTTTGTTTGAAATTTGACCGTGCCTCCGAGGGCAATTATTTCTTCCCGTATGTTTTTAACCGTTCCCTTGAGTTTGTCCGTACCGATATGGGGCTTTGCGTTATATAGGATCTCCTGCGGTGCTCCGTGCTTAACAAATTCTTCAAGCACCTTGCGCTGACGGTTGTCTTTAGTGCCGGTGTTAAGCTTACCGTCTGAAAACGTACCTGCGCCGCCCTCGCCGAATTGCACGTTTGAATTAACGTCGAGTTTTCCGCTTTTCCAAAAAAGACCGACGTCCTGCGTTCGGCTGTCAACATCCTTGCCCCTTTCAATAACAATAGGTTTTGCTCCGCTTTGTGCAAGTATCAGCGCCGCAAACAATCCCGCAGGTCCCATCCCCACAACAATCGGAGATGCGCCGCCCTGCCATTTAGGCACATTGTATTCATACGGAGTTGCTTTAACGGCGTTTTTCGCTTTTTTCAGAACGGAATCCTCATTAATGTTTAATTCGGCGTCAACCGTGCAGAGAAAATATATATTGTCTTTTTTTCTTGCGTCTATCGACCGCCTGAACAGAGAAGCATTTTTTATTGCGTTTTTGCTGATTCTCAGTTCCTTTGCAATCCTGATTTTTACCGTGTCGTCGGTATAGTCGAGCGGCAAATGAACATTGCTTATTCTTATCATAAATTTTCACCTGCAATAAGTCCGCTTGCAAAGGCAAAATGCAGGTTGAATCCGCCGCATTCGCCGCAGAGGTCAACTGCTTCGCCGCAAACATAAAGGTTTTTAACAATTTTGCTTTCCATTGTTTTTTCGTTTATCTCACTGCCCAAAACTCCGCCGAGTGCGGTCTGAGCTTGTTCAAAGCCGTAATTTCCTATTACTTCAAAACAAAGATTCTTTGCGATTTCGGTGATTTTCTTTAGCTCGCTGTCGTCAAGAGATTTGCAAAGCCTTGAAAAGTCGCTTATACCGCTGACTTTCAGAACAGCCTGAGCAAGCCTTTTTTGAAAAATTCCGGTCATAAGATTATCGACGGTTGTTTCGGAAAACAGCTTTTTATTCTTTATCAGAATATTAAATAATTCGTTAAAAGAAATATTTGGAATCAGGTCAAGCGCAATGCAATAACCGCTTTTTGAATAAAGCGAAAGATTAAAAATGCAGATTCCCGAAAGTGCGTTTTCGGCAAACTGAATCTCCCCGTATTCTTCCTTAACAGAATTATAATTTCTATCAAAAAGCTTAACTCTGCCTGTTGCCCTCAGACCTTTTAATGACCTCAACACGTCCGATTTAACCTCAACGGGACACAGGGCAGGGGAGAACGGCACAAATTTATGACCGAAGTTTTTCAGATAATCCGAACAGCTCGAATTTCCGCCCAGCTTTGGTGAGGCCTTTGAGCCGCAGGCAATAACGAGCTTTTGTGAAGAAAAAACTTCGTTATCGGTCGTTGTATTGAAACCTCCGCCCGATTTTTTGATGCTCTTTATGTTTTCGCCGCACAACATCACAACGCCGAGCCTGTCGCACGCAAATCTCAGTACGTCGAGGACTGCGCTTGCCTGTTTGCAGATAGGATAGTATCTGCCCTCGCTGTCGCAGTATGTCAAAAGACCGAGACTTTTAAAAAACGTTATAAGCCTTTCCGTATCGTATTTATCAAAGACATATTTGCTTTGCTTTTGAAAAGAGCCGCAGTATTTTTCAGGCGATACACACTTATTTGTGAGGTTGCACCTGCCGTTTCCCGTGGAAAGCAGTTTTTTGCCGACTCTTGCATTTTTTTCAATAACAGCGACCGAAAGGTCGGGATTGTTGGTCTTTGCGCTGACGGCGCACATAAGTCCGGAGGCACCGCCGCCGATTATCACAGTGTCAAATTTCATAATAACTCCAAAAATAGGGTTGACGTTTTAAACGCAACCCTAAAAATTATATTATTTGCTGTTTGCCAAGAAGGAGAAGATTCCGCCTGCGCCCATACTTACGGCAAGACTTGCGGCTCCCATAATTATGCCTGCGATCAAAACACCGCACATAACTGCGATCACGCTTTTCTTAAAGTCCATATCGAGAAAGCTTGCCGCAAGCGTTCCTGTCCAGGCGCCCGTACCGGGAAGCGGAATACCGACAAATATCATAAGTGCGATAAACAGTCCCTTGCCTGCTTTGGCCTGAAGCTTTTGACCGCCCTTTTCGCCTTTGTTGTAGCAAAAGGTGAAGAATTTTCCTATGTATTTTTTATCTTTACCCCAAAGGAGAACTTTCCTTGCAAAGAGAAATATGAACGGAACAGGAATCATATTGCCCAAAACACAGACAACATATGCCCAAAACAAGTCCATTCCCTGCATTCCCATACCTACGGCAATGGGAATTGCACCTCTCAGTTCAATGATAGGAACCATTGAAACCAAAAATATTATTAAATAATTCAGCAAATCAAACTACTCCTTTACACAAAGTAATATATGAAATCCAATTCAGTATAACAGAAAAGCCAAGAATTATCAATACATTTGATTTATTTCTTTACGAAAATCAAAGTTTTTACAAAGAGTACACAAACAATTTACAAAATACGTCCGACGCATTGACTTTATCTTAATTTGCGGTAAAATATACAGAGGAGTGATTTGATGATTAAACAAAACAGAGCGTCACTGCGCTTTAGAATAATCATATTTTCGCTGACTGTATTTATGATAGCGTTTGCATTTGTTCATTCCTCAATGCCGTCTGAAATTTCGGGCGAAGAGAGCCAATCCGTAGTAGATTTTCTCTATGAATTTTTTGCGTCAATAGGAATAACTCTTACCGACCATATTGTCAGAAAAGCAGCTCATTTTACCGAGTATACGGCAATAGGAATGTTGCTTTTGAGCTGTGCCTATTCGTTCGACAGGGTTAAGCCTCAGCGTTATTATGCTCAGGTGCTTTTTGCGGGACTTGCAGTACCCGTGTGTGACGAAACCATACAGCTTAATGTTGATGGGCGTTCGGGACAGATAAGCGATGTTCTGCTTGACTTTTCAGGCGTACTGACGGGTGTGTTGATAATGTTTTCGGTATATGCGCTGTATCGCAAGATAAGGAAGATAAAGTGATATTTGTACAGTTTAGGGAACGGCTTTGACCGTTCCCAAAAATTTGTGAATTAAGGGGTAAAAATGGAAAAGACAGCAAAAATCAATGAAGTAAAAAAAGAAAACAAAATGGGCACTATGCCGATGACAAAGCTGATTTTAACAATGTCGCTGCCTGCGATATTTTCGATGACTATTCAGGCAATGTATAACATTGTTGACAGCATATTCATCGGCAATTACAGCCAAAAGGGACTTACGGCGCTTTCGCTTGCGTATCCGCTGCAAATGCTGCTTATATCCGTTGCAGTCGGTACGGCGGTCGGCGTAAATTCACTTGTATCCCGAAAGCTCGGAGAAAAAAATTATAAACAGGCAAACGACGCCGCAACCCACGGATTTTTACTCTGCTTTTTCAGCTATGTAATTTTCCTTTTGCTCGGATTGTTTGCTGTAAGACCGTTTATGCAGGCATACACCTCCGATCCCGAAATCATCAAATACGGCGTTGAATATCTCAGCATAGTTTTATGTCTTTCGCTGTTTTCGATAATTCAGATAATGATTGAAAAAACCTTGCAGGCAACGGGTAATATGATATTTCCGATGCTGTTTCAGCTTTTGGGAGCAGTTGTAAACATAATTTTTGATCCGCTTTTAATTTTCGGTATCGGAATTTTCCCCGAAATGGGAGTTGTCGGAGCGGCAGCAGCAACTGTTTTCGGTCAATTCTGCGGAATGGTATTTGCCTTGATAGTAATGTTCTGCAAAAAGCACGAGGTCAAAATATCATTTAAAAGCTTTAAGCTTAATATGACAACTGTTAAAAACATATATATAGTCGGCTTCCCTTCAATTATTATGCAGTCGATAACCTCGGTTATGATAATCGGTATGAATACAATTTTTACTGCGGCAAATTCCTTGTATTCCGAGGCTTCAATAACTGTACTCGGAATATATTTCAAGCTTCAAAGCTTTGTATTTATGCCCTGCTTTGGACTCAACCAAGGTGTAATGCCGATAATCGGTTATAATTACGGCGCGCGAAACCGCAAGCGTATGTATTCCGCATTAAAGCGTGGAATTATATTTGCCGTATTGATTATGGCGGTAGGCGTGGTGCTTATGTGGACTATCCCCGACAAAATGATAGCCTTGTTCGGCGGCGATGAAAGTCTTATGCAAATAGGCGTTCCGGCTTTCAGAATAGTAAGCCTTGGATTTATCCCTGCCGCAGTGGATATACTTTTTACAACACTGTTTCAGGCTGTAGGCAAGGGTATAAGAAGTTTGCTTATGTCGGTTTGCCGTCAGCTTGTGCTGATACTTCCGATAGCGTTTGTTTTGTCTGTGCAATTTGGAATACAATCATCTTGGTATGCGTTTCCAATATCGGAAATCGGCTCGCTCTGTCTCGGAATAGGATTCTTTATAAATCTTACAAAGACCGATTTCAAAAAACTTGGTTAAATTTGTCCGCCTCAATGCATATATTGCATTGAGGTGATAATTTTGAATGAAAACAACTCTATTTCATATGATGAGAATTGGCAGAGCGTGTCAAGCTCGGAATACCCGGTTGTAGCTTCGCACGATTTTGATGATAACGAATCTGAGCCTGATGAAGAATTGCGGGATCGGCAAAGACCAAAACAGCGCAAGCCGCCGAGTCAGCTGTTGCTTACCATACAGCTTATAATCTGCATATTGATAGCGCTTGCGGCGCTGGTGCTGAAAAACATAGGCGGAGATATATACGCTTTTACGCACGACTGGTATTATTCCAATCTGAATAATTCCGCAATTTTTGACGGTAATTCCGATTTTGACATAAACTCGCTTTTCGGCAGGGCAACTCCCGATGAAGTTTAGAATACGCTCTACCGAAATATCGGTATCATACTTATTAATATGTCTTGCGGCGCTGAGTATAATCATAACATCGTTTAAAGGATTTATTTTGTGTCTGTTTTCGGTCGTTGTACACGAAAGCGGACACATTCTTGTTATGTGTATTCTCGGTTATCCGCCGTGCAGGATAAAGCTGTCGCCGTTTGAAATATCAATTACGGACAGTGCAAGGCACAAACGAAAATTTTTTGAAAACCTTTTGATAATAATTTCAGGTCCTTTTTTCAATTTGATTTGTTTTATTCTGTTTTATCTGTTATACTTATTTTGTGATGACTTGTTTTTTCCGTTGGCGGCGGCAAATTTATCTGTGGGGCTGTTTAATCTTATCCCTGTAATGTCGCTTGACGGAGGACAGCTTTTATTTCTGATACTGTGCAGACGGTTTTCCGAAAAGTCAGCCGAAAGAGCGGTCAATGTGATTACTTTCATATTTATTTTTCCCCTTGCGGCAATGGGATTTTTGCTTTTGCTTAAGTCAAAATACAATTTTTCGCTGTTGTTTGTTTGCGTGTATCTTGTTTTTTCACTCGTTTTTAAGAATAATAAATATTTTTGACTTATAAAAATTTACTGAAATTTATTATTATATAACCCTGATTCGGAGGATATTATGGTCAGCAAAGAAGTTGAAAAACTGCTCCTGAAGGTGCAAAAGCCCGGACGCTATGTCGGCGGCGAGCTTAACGAAGTGATAAAGGACAAAAGCAAGGTTGATGTCCGCTTTGCGTTTTGTTTTCCCGATACCTATGAGGTAGGTATGTCGCACCTTGGAATGAAGATACTATACAGCCTTTTTAATTCCAAGGATTATATTTGGTGCGAGCGTGTTTTTGCTCCTTGGATAGATATGGAGCGGGAGATGATAAAAAATAATATTCCTCTCTACGCCCTTGAAAGCGGCGACCCTGTTTCGGACTTTGATTTTATCGGTTTTACTTTGCAGTATGAGCTTAGCTTTACAAATATGCTCAATATGCTAAAGCTTGCAAATATTCCGATTAAAACCTCGGACAGAAACGAGCTTAATAACATAGTTGTTGCAGGCGGACCGTGCGTGTGCAACCCCGAACCGATTGCAGATTTTGTCGATATGTTTTTTGTCGGCGAAGGCGAGGAGGTCGATCTGGAGGTTATTGACATTTATCGCAGGTGCAGGTCAGAGGGCAAAACAAAAATTGAATTTTTAGAGCTTTGCTCGCACGTTGAGGGCGTTTATGTTCCGTCGCTTTATGATGTTACATATAATTCGGACGGAACTATAAAGAGCTTTTTGCCAAAGGGTGACGCTCCCAAGGTTATTCATAAGCGTATTATGAAAAGAATGGACGAGTCATATTATCCCGACAATTTTGTTGTTCCGCTTGTCGAAATAGTTCACGACAGAGCTGTACAGGAGATATTCAGAGGCTGTATTCGCGGATGCAGATTTTGTCAGGCAGGATTTATTTACCGCCCCGTGCGTGAAAAATCCCCCGATACGATAAACGCTCAGTGCAGAGCTTTGTGTGAAAACACGGGCTATGACGAGGTTTCACTTTCGTCACTGAGTTCAAGCGATTACAGTCAAATTGTCCCCCTGCTTGAAAAACTGACCTCTTGGAGCAAAGACGAAAAAGTCAGTATTTCTCTGCCGTCGCTCAGAGTTGACGGCTTTACCGACGAGATAATGAACAAGATAAAAACCGTTCGCAAAAGCGGATTGACCTTTGCTCCCGAAGCGGGCAGTCAGCGTATGCGTGACGTTATCAATAAAAATGTTCGTGAGGACGAGCTGCTTGCCACCTGCACTACAGCGTTTGAGGGCGGATGGACAACGGTGAAGCTTTATTTTATGATAGGTTTGCCGACAGAAACTTTTGACGATGTTGCGGCTATCGCAGGTCTTGGACAAGCTGTTGTTGACGCATATTACAGGTGCGATAACCGTCCTAAGGGCAAAGCGGTGCGTGTTACCGTTTCGGCGTCGTCGTTTGTTCCAAAACCATTTACTCCGTTTCAGTGGGAGCCTCAGGATACTATCCCGGTGCTTCATAAGAAACAGCAACATATCAAAGAAAGCATTACAACCAAAAAGATTCAGTTTAACTATCATGATGCAGACACAAGCTTTCTTGAAGCGGTTTTCGCAAGAGGTGACAGGAAGCTTTGCAAGGCTATGGAGCTTGCCTGCGAAAGAGGCTTTCATTTTGACGGCTGGAACGATTGCTTCAGCCTTGAAAAATGGCTTGAAATCTTTGACGAGTGCGGAATTGACCCTGAGTTTTATGCAAATCGCCGCCGTTCCTTTGATGAAATACTGCCGTGGGATCATATCGACTACGGCGTTACAAAAGATTTTTATATAAAAGAGTGCAAAAAGGCTTATGAAAATACAACCACTCCGCATTGCAGATTAAAATGTAACAACTGCGGAGCCGCAAAGTATGGGGAGGGAGTATGCTTTGAAAAACGTAAGAATATGGTTTAAAAAGGATTACGAGTGCCGCTATATTTCCCACCTTGACCTTAACCGTTGTATGCTTCGTGCCCTGCACAAAAGCAAAATTCCGATATGGCATACCGAGGGCTTTAATCCGCACCCGTTTGCAACCTTTCCGTTGCCTTTGTCACTTGGTTTCAGAGGTATAAACGAGTGTATGGACGTCAAGCTTGAAGATGATGATTATTCTTTTGAAGAAATTAAACAAAATCTAAATGCCTGCTTGCCTCGCGGACTGCGTGTTTTTGACGTGACCGAGCCGATTATGAAAGCCGGGAAGATAGCGTTTGCCTCCTTTACCGCTAAGCTCAGCGGTGACAGACTGCGTTCATCGGAAATCTGCGCCGCCCTTTCCGAACTCCTTTCGCAGGATTCTATAGAAATTGAGAAGAAGTCCAAAAAGGGTATGAAAACCGTTGATATAAAACAGGGAGTAAAAAAATACGAAATTAAAGAAATGTTTGATTATGCCGTGCTTGATATTATCCTTTCTGCAGGCAGCAGCGACAACGTAAACCCAAATCTTATTGTTTCCGCATTAACAGACAAAACAGGCGTTGAATATGACGTTGATATAACAAGGAATGATTTATATAATTCCGATATGGAATTATTCAGATAGGTGAAAATATGTTTGAATTTACAATAAAAGAAAACGAATTATTAAACGAATTCAAAAAGCTATTTGATAACTATGTAAGCAAGTCGTATGTATTTACAATGAAATTTCTATCAAATCCCACGCTTGCAGAATACCGTGATAACGAACGACTTGCGCTGATAGTGGTCAATAAGTCTGTTTACCAGAATCTTTACAGCTTTGTTAAACTCAATGACAGTAATATGCAGCTTGCGGCATTTTCCTGCCTTGAAGCAGCGGTAAATTCAATGCGGCTTTATTCGGTGCTTGTGTCAAACCCGAAATATCTTCACGATTTTATAACGGATTCCGAATTTTCGCTTGAGAATGTTGAAAAAGAGATAGACGACAACAGAAATGAATACGACCACAGTCGGGAAGAATTTTCTTTAAAAGAATTTAGCTCAGGACTTCATATGCTCAATACCTTTGAGTTAAAAAACAGTTCTATCGGCTCGCACATTTTTGATAACAATATATATCTCGGTATTTCCTGCGGCAAAAGCATCAGCGACGCCTTGCAGGACGAGGTCAGAAAGAACTACGTCGGAGCATATCTTTCATTGCAAAAGCATACTAAAATGTTTTTTAACGGCGGAATTGACAACGAGCTTGAGGGCTTGGAGGACGAGCTGTACGCCAAATTCCTTGAATATGTTAAAAAATTCTCGTAATTTTCACTTATGTTTATGCTAATCTTCAAATAACTGTCACAATCGGACTTTATTATATAATCACAGCAAAGATGAGTGCTGATAAAACTGCTAATAAGTTTTTCATAGATATTCCTTTTTTAATATAAGTAAAGACCGAGCGTGCATATCGGTCTTTACTTATTTTGGTGATAAATGTATTATTATTCTTTAAACGAATATTTAAAAAACACGTTCGGCGAAAAAGTCTATAAAATATCCCTAAACGGCGGTATGACCTGCCCAAACCGTGACGGCAGGCTTGGTACCCGCGGCTGTATTTTTTGCAGCAGGGGCGGATCGGGCGAATTTTCGGCAGACGGCTTTTTGCCTGTGTCGGAACAAATAAAGCAGGCAAAACTCAGAATTCGGTCAAAAACCGACTGCAAAAAGTTTATAGCCTATTTTCAGCCGTTTACAAATACATATGCGGATATTGATTATTTAAGGAAGCTTTATTATGAGGCGATAGCGCCCGATGAAATAGTCGCTCTTTCAATAGCAACACGTCCCGACTGCCTCGGTGACGGCGTTGTTGCTCTGCTCAAGGAAATCAACAGCATAAAGCCTGTTTGGATAGAGCTTGGTTTACAGACGATACATAAAACAACGGCTCGATATATTCGCCGCGGTTATGAGCTTGACGTATATGATAAAGCCGCAGAAAAATTGCGTTCCGTCGGCATAAATGTTATAACTCATATAATTCTCGGACTGCCGAACGAATCAAAATCCGATATGTTAGAAAGTGTAAGATATGCGGGGGAGAGGTCGGACGGAATAAAGCTTCAGCTTCTTCATATACTTAAAGATACCGATCTTTTGAAAGATTATGAAAAAGGACTTATTAAACCTCTTTCTATGGATGAGTACATCGACATTCTCTGCGCTTGCATAGAGGTTTTGCCGCCAAATGTAGTTGTGCACAGGCTCACGGGTGACGGCGATAAAAAACTGCTTGTAGCGCCGTTGTGGAGCGCAAACAAAAAGCGTGTTCTTAATTCAGTCAGTAAGGCTTTTTGTGAAAGAAACGTAACTCAAGGCAGATACCATAATTAAAAGCTCCGATCACTCGGAGCTTTTTTCATTATCGCTGTTGGTATCATTGTTATCGGTTGATTTTGAAATTTGCGTTTTCTTTTTTATCACACGTTTTGCTGCAAAATATCCGATAAAGGCTATTGCAATGACCGACACGCCTATTGCTATTCCGATAATAAGAAATCTTGTGCTTTTGTCGTCAATCGAATTGAGTATCCCAAGATCATCAAAATCGGAGCTGTCGCCGCCTTTATTTTCACGGGAGCTTTTTGAACCGTTCTTATCGTCACCATTCTCAGATTTCTTTGAATTGCCTTGCTTGTCCTTTTGATCGCTGTTTTCAGAGGCGGTTTTGCTGACAACTATTTTGGCTGAGGTGCATTTGCCTGCGTCTATAAACTCTGCGCTGCTGTTCACACAATCGTATGTTTTAAAATCAATATAACCTGTTCCCGATTTAAGCGCTTTAAACGTAAGCGTAAAAATAACTTCGCCGTTATTTATATCTTTTCCCGAGGCGCACAGAAAATCTGCTTTAATCGTGCTTCCGTTGTCGTTGTATACAATTTTTGCACCGTCCGTTTTTATATCTTTAAACATGAACATATCTTTGTCATATGAAAATTCAAACATAGCCGCACTGAGCTTTGAACTGCTTTTTGCGACCATATCTACCGAAAACAATCTGTTGGATTTGCACTCACAGTCATCGAGCGCAAAAGAAACGCTTTCGGCGGCATTTACTGCCGAGAATGATAAAACAACTATTAATACAACACAAATAACAGAAATAAACTTTTTCATTCCAAAATCTTCCAAATATTATTTAAAACAGAGCAGCACTCTGTTTTGCTTGCAAGAAGCGGAGCCTGCATTTAGGTTATGTAACAATATTATCATAACAGTGGATTATTTGCAACATTTTGCCGTAAAAGGCAAATGATGGGATAAAAACAAATTTTATGGCAAATATGTAGATTTGTCAATGCTTAGTTACAGATTAAGGAAAAATGACTTGCCATGTCAACAAAAAGTGATTTAAGAATTCACCGGGTGACCTCCAACCGAGAGGACGCATAGGAAAATTGTTATATTTTCTGCTGTGAACGGCTAATTGCTTTTTAAAAT
>OIYR01000246.1_pt1 | contig 31554 bp, 23 predicted proteins | sample 1588221 | NCBI WGS metagenome assembly OIYR01 (sample SAMN03283292) | human gut metagenome | biome: human-associated habitat; material: feces | host: Homo sapiens | place: Peru | collected 2012
ATAGTCCTGTAATATGGCGTATGGATGAGGAGGGCATCAAAAATGAGGAGTTTGGCGTGATGCTCTCCAGGGATAATGGAATTTTGGAGGAGCTTTCCCTGAAGCAGTCCATGATGGTATTCTACGAGAATGATGGTATATCGCCTCTTCAGGAATTTGATTGCGATTATTATGCCGGAGATTTGGACGATTACATTGCTGAAAATGAAGGCGCTGAAAAAGGTATGCTGGGAAATGAATGTGCGTATGCGTATCAGACTTACAATAATGATATTAAATTTGCATTTTCAAAAGAGATTTTTGAACTTTATACATCAAAATTTAATTCAATTTTAGAAGTAATAATAAACTTTGAACATAAAAATAAAGAATTAGTACACCTAAAAGAAAAAATGCTTCCTTTTTTTATTATCTCTTTTTGTAAATATTTAGTAACACTTTCCTCATCAAGTTCTAACTTAACCTTAAGTATTTTTTCTTTTTCACCTCTAGTTATAGCAAGAATTCTATGTGATGGTATTTTTTTAATTTCTTCACTAAAATTATAATACATGTCATAAACAGTTGATTCATCTTTATTTACAGCAGTTGTTACTAATTTACCTGTCCTATATGTTATTCCTCTTATCTTCTTTCTATACTTTGCATTATCTGATATATCTTCTGCAATAATATCTAAAGCTCCATTTATACATTCTTCTACTGTTTCTAATCCTTTTTCTTTATCTATATACTTAGATACAATTTCTTCCATATCTTCATACTTTTTAGATTGTGAAATAATAATTTTTGCAAGTGGTTCAAGCCCTCTTTCTTTTGCTATTGTTGCCCTTGTTCTTTTTTTCTGCTTATATGGTCTATACAAATCTTCTACTTCTGTTAAAATTGAAGCGTTTAAAATATTATTTTTTAATTCATTTGTAAGTTTTCCCTGCTCTCCAATTAAACGAATAACTTCATCTTTTCTTGATTCTAAATTTCTCAAATATGTTAATCTATCATTTAGCTTTCTTAAAATTTCATCACTTAGATTTCCTGTCACTTCTTTCCTATATCTTGCTATAAATGGAATTGTGTTTCCTTCATCTATCAAATTTATAGTATTTTTTATTTTACTTTCATCTATATTTAATTCTTTAGAAATATTACTTATTATTCTATCCATTATCACACCTCTAATTTATAATTCAATTATATATTAAACAATTTTTTTTTTCAATACATATGCACAAAAATTATAACATAAACTAGAACAAAAGTGACTTCGTAACTACAACACTAACTACTTTTGTAATTAACGGTATTTTTAAAGATGTTGTATTTAAGTTTCCACCCATATCTAGGCCACTCTTTTCTTTAATGTAAGTTGTTCTCGGCCATTATCCATCACAATTTCTTGGTTTGGAATATTTTTTTATATATTTTCTTAATATTCCATTTATATCTGCATTCATTTTTATTCATTTAATTGTTACAAATACTCCTCTACTTATTATTTTTTTATTGTAATTTTCTTTTATAACATCTTTTTTATCTAATGCACTTACTTCTGATTTTATTTTCTATTTTTGTTATCGTATATTTAAAACTTAGTTTTATTTATTTAATCACCTCACTTTTATTTTACAAGATAATTACATCATACCTTTGTTCTACTGCAAATATTTGTTGTGTATTTTTATATACTTTACATCGCAATTTCGACAAAAAAGATATTAGGTTTTTGGGGAAAAATAAATGTAGGAAAACCAAAAAATAATTTACAGAATTCCTACATTTTATTTTACAATTTACAAACATTTTCAATTTTTTAAAATACACTTCGTATGCCCTCTTTTCATGTAATTATTTATACTATATATAAATAATATTTCCTATAATACAAAAAATGATAGTAAAAAGTACTACCATTTTTAATCTTTTCTTGAACCAAATAATCCTAACAACCTTATGAATATATTAATAAAATCAAGATATAATTCCATAGCACAATATATAGCTAATTCATCATTACTACCATCTACGCTTTCAGCAAGTTGTTTTACTTTTTGCATATCCCACGCTGTTATTCCAAAAAAAGTAAATAAAATTATCCAGTCAAGAGCAATATCAAGAATTGAACTTCCTATAAATAAGTTTATTAAACTTACTATAACTCCAACAAACAAAGTTACAAATAAAAATGTACCAACTTTATTTAAATCCCTCTTTGTTACCTTACCATAAAATACACAAATTCCAAAAACAGCTGCTGCTGCAAAGAAAATATATACAATAGAAGATAACTTATAAAAATAAAATATTGTTGATAAAGTGATTCCATTTAATATTGCATAAACAAAAAATAATACTACAACTAAATTTGGTGGCATTTTTTTTAGAAGTCGTGAAAAAATTATAACCACTAACACTTCTACAATTAATAAAACTGGCCAAATTTCTATAAGATTAGCTTTATAACCTATAGCATAAGAAAATACTGATACAAACGCTGTAGCAAGTAACCCTAAAAACATCCATAAAAATGTTTTTGAATATATGTCTTTATGTACTTCCACATTTTGAATAGGATTAATATTTTGTTCCATTAAAATTCCTCCTTACATAGATTATAATATATTTTTATATATTCTATTACATTTATTTAAATTTGTCAATAAGAAAAAAGTAGCCAAGATTATATCCTAGCTACTATTATTCATAATGCTAAATTACTTTCTTAAATTTAATTTTGAAATTAAATCTCTATATCTTTCAACATCTTTAGATTCAAGATATCTAAGTAATCTTTTTCTCTTACCAACCATAATCAAAAGCCCACGTCTTGAATGATTATCTTTTTTATGTACTTTTAAATGCTCAGTAAGTTCATTAATTCTTTCAGTCAAAAGAGCCACTTGAACTTCTACAGAACCTGTATCTTTATCAGCTCTTGCAAAACTTGTTAGAATTTCATTTTTTCTTTCTTTAGTCATTATTTTTTTCCTCCTTTTTATTACCACTTGCCCATAACTAAGAAATAGCACGAGGTTACTAATTTCTGAGTAATAGGTGAAATATAATATATAAATGGTTAAACCAATTATACCAAATTTATTATTTGCCTACAATATATGGATATGGATTAGTAGGCACTCCATTAAATCTTACTTCAAAGTGTAAATGAGGTCCAGTTGTATATCCAGTCATACCTATTTTTGCAATCATTTGACCTTCAGTTACCTGTTGACCAACTGAAACAAATAATTCACTACAGTGAGCATAATACGTTGTCATTCCATTTCCGTGATCAATTTTAACATGAAGTCCATATCCACTTCCCCAACCAGAAAACGTAACTGTACCTGTTTTATAGGCATAAATTGCAGTACCAACTGCTCCCCCCAAATCAATACCAGTATGACCAGAATAACCCATATATTGACAATTTATTCTTCTATTTACAGTAGGCCATACACCTCCACCAGTAGCCTGAACAGAAGTTGCACCTATTGTAGCAGCAGTCTGAATTTGCTTTGAGTTATTTGTTGTATTTTTAGATGAAACCGTTGCTTTAGGAGTTTCTACAGGTTTATTTCTATCTACAATATCCTTAAGAATATTATCGGCTCTTTCAACAGTTGTAATTTCACCTTTATCTTCCAATTTTTCTTCTTTTACCTCTACATTTAATTTTGATACCTCTGCTTTAAGATTTTCTGCATACCTATCTGCATCATCTTTAGTATCAAATTTCATTCTATTTTCACCATCTACAGCAACTTCATATACTGTATATTCTGTTTTCATTTCAGATCTTAAATTAGTATAAACATTTTGTTTAGCAATAAGCGAATCCCTTGTATAACTTGTTTCAAAAGTCGGCTCACTTTCCAAATAAACTTTAACATTGGAATCAATATTTTGTTTCTCAGTAACTAAGTCATTATATACCTCATCGAATTGTTGTTCAGATGAAAAATATCCAACAAACTTACCGTCTATATATGCTTTTACAGTTGGCTTATACGTATTAAGTACAGTTATTAAAACAGCACTAAATATAAGAACTAAAGCCAAAATTGTAAAAAATATAAACCTTAGTGTACCAAGCACACTTCTCTTTTCCATATCTATATTTTACACCTTCCTTTTTTAGGTCGACATGTTTTATTATAACACATTATGCAAAATATGTCAAATTTTCAAAATTCATCATGCTGAAAATTATATGTTTTCATTGCTAATTGTAACATATAGTATATTATATGTCAATAATATAACAAAGATTAAAAAACTCTATGAAGGAAATGAGAAAATGTCCCAAACGAAAAAATCCTCTACTAATATATTGATTTTTTAACATATATATTGTATAATACATATTAAATAACATGAGAGGAGGAAAATCATGTTTGGTTTACCACTTTGGTCAATTTGGCTAATTCTTTGTGGAGTTTTTTTATTAATAGAAATTTTTAATATTTCATTTTTACTAATATGGCCTGGAATTGGTTCATTTTTTGCATTTATAGCTGCAGTTTTAGGCTTACCAGTAGAAATACAGATTGCTGTTTTTGCAATAACAACAATAATAATGATAATATTTATGAAACCACTTACCCAAAAATTTTTTAAGAACAAGGATATTACCAAAATGAATAACAATGCTATGATAGGCAAAGAAGGTGTAGTAGTTAAAGAGATTAGCCCACTTGAAGAAACAGGACAAGTAAAAGTTGCAGGTGAATTATGGTCTGCAATAACAACTAATGATGAAAAAATTCAAATAAATGAAATTATAAAAGTTATGAAAGTTGATGGAGTAAAACTTGTTGTAACAAAAGTCAAGGAAAATATATAGGAGGAAATTTCATGGAAATATTTTTTATAATAGTAATAATAATAGTTTTAGTTGTTGCTTTTGCATCAATTAAAGTCGTAAGACAATCAGAAGTAAGGATTATAGAACGTTTGGGAAAATATCATAACACTGCTGAAGCAGGTCTTAATTTTATACTACCCTTTGTTGATAAAATAAGAGCAGTAGTAAGTTTAAAGCAACAAACTATGGATGTAACACCACAAAGTGTTATTACAAAAGATAATGTTACAATTACAATAGACACAGTTGTTTTTTACCAAATAACTGATCCTGTAAAAGCCGTTTATGAAATAGAAAGTTTACAAAAGGGTATAGCATATATTGCAATTACAACAATTCGTGATATTGTTGGAAAAATGGATTTAGATAGCACATTTTCTTCAAGGGATTCAATTAATAATCAATTAAGACAAACACTTGATGAGGCTACTGATAGATGGGGATGTAAAGTTGATAGAGTTGAAATTAAAGACATAAAACCTCCTACAGATATTCGTGACGCCATGGAAAAACAAATGAATGCAGAAAGAAATAAAAGAGCTATTATTCTTGAAGCTGAAGGTAAACGTCAAGCTGATATTACCCTTGCTGAAGGAAAAAAACAAGCAACAATCCTTGATGCTGAAGCTGAAAGAGAGTCTAGTATAAGACGTGCACAAGGTGTAAGAGAATCTAAAATTCTAGAAGCTGAAGGTAATGCTGAAGCAATAAAAAAAGTTGCAGACGCAAAAGCACAAGAAATAACTCAAGTTTATTCTGCTATAATGAGTACAAAACCTGATGACAAACTAATTGCAATTAAATCCTTAGAAACTCTGGAAAAAGTTGCTGATGGAAAATCTAATAAAGTATTTATTCCTTTTGATACAACAAAATCTCTTGGGGCACTTGGTGCTTTAACTGAAATTGTAAAAGTAAATAAATCAGATAAATAAGTAAAAAAAGAAGAGCAATAACCCATTTGGATATTGCTCTTTTTTAATAACCTAGTCACTACTCAATATCTAAAAATTTTTTAATGTCAGGTAGTAAGTCATCATTTACTCTCTTTGCAATCTTCACAATTTTTCCACTTTCTGTGGTAAAAAAAATTGCTTCGCCATTTGCAAACTTTCTTTTCATCTCCCGATATTTTCTACAAGATAGTTTTATGATAGCTACTCCTAACGGATAATCTATCATAATCTTTTCATCCTGTAAAAAAAAGATGTTTCCGCTTTTGAATTTAAATTCCATTATGTGTATCCTCCCTTAAAATTTTTTAGGTTTATAATATATTTCCCTATTCTATTATACCATTTTTATTATTTTATGTCAAGTTGAATTGAATATTATGTAATAAAGATGCATAATATTTTTACTTGGATAAATTATCTATATACTCACATATACTTTCAGAATTTATTAATGCATATGCTTCACTTAGTTTTAATTTTATATCATCATCAACAAATTCTATAATCCATGAAAATTTTTGGAAATGTTCACATATTTTATCTAATTCATTTACTATGGTTTTTCTTTTTCTTTCTTCCTTAAAGGCCTCTATATCTTCAATAAAACTTGAGAAATCCTCTGTAGATATCCATTTACTTTTATCTAACGGACTTATTGCAATAATTTGCCTTTTATTTGCAAGTACATTAACGTCTATTCCATGCAAAATAAAATTTTCATTATCTATTATATTTGACTTATCATAAAGTGTAACCAATTGATTAACCTTAAATAAATCAATTATCCTTTTTGTAAAAATCCGATTTAAATATTTTTGTCTACTGAAACTTTCCAAATTTGAGGCAACCCTTACATATGGATAAGCTTTTTTTATATCAGAATTTTCTGTAATAATACAAAAGCTCTGATAATAGAAATTTTGTCTATTAGGGTTATACTTTAAATCTCTATACAAACCATACAACTTAGCTTTATAGATTTTATACATTTTCGACATAATTAGTCCTCCTTGAACATCCATATTATTCGAATAATAATTTAAATAATATATTTAATTTTGGCTCATTATATCATAATAAACACATTAATTCAATATTAAAAATATATATTTTATTTTATCTTTACATTTTCTTTACCAAAATTCACACTTAACTTAGATATTACTTCATCATTTAGATTAAGAGAATATTTATCATTTAATACTTTAATCTTATTTGTACCTTCATAGAATAAATTGACTTTGGCATTACCGCTATTTTCCTTTGCAATATCATTTATTATATTAAGTACAACACCTTCTAAGTCAAGTTTATCTTTTGGTATTCTTATATATACCTTTCTTTTTTCCTCCATTTTTTTATTTGATATATCTTCTATATAATTTACTAATATCTTTGGTTTTTCGCCCTCTTTAATATTTACCTTACCAGTTACCTTTACAACCATGTCTGTTTTTAATAAATCATAAAATTTGTTAAAAACTTTTGGAAAAATAACTAGCTCAACACTGCCATACATATCTTCAAAAACAGTAAACATCATTTGATTGCCAGATTTAGTATTAAGTAACTTAGATGAAGTTATTATTCCACATAAACTAACAGTTTTATTATCGAAATCCTCTTTTTTTGTTTTACTATTCTCATCAATATCTTCATTGCTATTTAAATCTATTGTACTGACTGTTGAATTTTTTTTGATATATTCTTTATATTCATCTAGCGGATGACCAGATACGTACATTCCTAACATTTCTTTTTCCATATTAAGCAAATCTTTATTTGTAGGCTTTCTTAATGATTTAGCTATTACAATTTTTGCGTGTGCATCATTAGATACAACATCAAAAAAGTTCATTTGATTAATATAGTTTTTCTTTTTTGTTTCATTTATATTATCAACTATTGTCTCGTAACTGTCTAATATATCAAACCTTGTACTTTCTTTTTCTATTTCATCAAAACATCCAGCTTTTATTAAACTTTCAATACACTTCTTATTTACTGTATCTCCTGAAATTCTCTCACAAAAATCAATAAAACTTAAAAATTTACCATTTATTTTTCTATCTTTTATAATTTCACAAATAGCATTATTTCCTACATTTTTAATTGATGATAATGCAAATCTAATTTTGTTATTTATAACTGCAAATTTTAAATAACTTTCATTAATATCAGGTCTTAATACTTCAATATTAAGTTTTCTACACTCCTCTATATATAAAGGAATTTTATCAAGATTACCAAGGAAACTATTCATAGTAGCAGCCATGAATTCATGTGGAAAATGTGCTTTTAAATATGCTGTTTGATAAGCAACCACTGCATAACATGCTGCATGAGATTTATTAAATGCATATTTAGCGAACTCAGCCATTTCATCAAATATTTTATTTGCACTTTCCTTATCAATATTGTTTCTTTTAGCCCCTTCAACAAAAACTTCTCTTTCCTTTGCCATTACATCAAGTTTCTTTTTTCCCATAGCACGTCTTACTAAATCAGCTCTTCCAAAACTATACCCAGCTAAATCTCTAAAAATTTGCATTACTTGTTCTTGATAAACCATACATCCATATGTATCTTTCAATATTGGTTTTAATGAATCATGAGTATAAATAACATTATCTGGATTTTCTTTATTATGTATATATCTTGGAATTTGATCCATAGGTCCAGGTCTATATAACGATATCATAACAATTATATCTTCTAAAGTATTTGGCCTTAATTCCATCATAACACGTCTAAATCCTGAGCTCTCCATTTGAAATACACCTAAAGTTTTTCCTTCTGTAAGAAGCTTAAATGTATCTCTATCATTCATTTCTCCAAAATTCACATCTACACCATGTATTTTTTTTATAAGTTTTAAAGTATCACCTATTACAGTAAGAGTTCTAAGTCCTAAAAAGTCCATTTTAAGAAGTCCTAATTCCTCAAGTGTTGTCATAGTGTACTCAGTAGATATAACTCCGTCACTTTCATAAAGTGGAACATAGCTTACAACAGGCTCTTTAGTTATAACAACACCCGCAGCATGAGTAGAAGCATGTCTTGCAAGTCCTTCTGCCTTTCTAGACAAGTCAATTATTTCTTTAACTTCCATATCAGTTTCATAAAGTTCACTAAGTTCTTTATTAACTTCTAAAGCCTTATCTATAGTGATTTTTAAATCTCTTGGTATAAGTTTTGCAATCATATCAGCTTTAGCATATGGAATATCTAAAGCTCTTGCCACATCACGAATTGCAGCTCTTGCAGCCATTGTACCAAAAGTTATAATTTGTGCCACATGATCATGTCCATATTTTCTACATACATACTCTATTACTTCTTCTCTTCTTTCATAGCAAAAATCCACATCAAAATCTGGCATACTAACTCTTTCTGGATTCAAAAACCTTTCAAATATTAAATTAAATTTTAAAGGATCAATATTGGTTATTCCTATAAGATACGCAGCTATTGAACCTGCACCACTTCCACGTCCAGGGCCCACTGCAATCCCCTGTGATTTTGCATAATTAATATAATCCTGCACAATTAAAAAATAATCTATGTATCCCATTTTATCTATTATTTCTATTTCATAATCAAGTCTTTTTTTTGCTTCTTGTTTTTTTCCTAATGGATATTTTTTTTCTAGTCCCTCGTAACATAGCTTTTTAAAGTACTCTAAATGAGTCATATTTTCATTTATTTTAAATTCAGGCAAAATAGTTTTTCCAAATTCAAATGTTACATTACACATATCTGCTATTTTTTGTGTATTCTCGATTGCCTCAGGTAAATTTTCAAAATCACTTTGCATTTCTTCTTTAGTCTTTACGTAAAATTCATTTACTTTAAAGCTCATCCTATTAGGATCAGACATAGTGGTTCTTGTTTGTATACAAAGTAGCACCTCATGAAAATCATAATCTTCCTTATTTAAATAATGACAGTCATTTGTAGCCACAAGACCAACACCAAACTCTTTAGAAAATTCAACAAGTTTGCTATTTACTAATATTTGCTCTCTTAATTTATTTCCCTGAACTTCTAAGAAAAATCTATCTTTTCCAAAAATTTCTAAATATTCTTTTACTGAATCTTTTGCTCCCTCTATATTATGATTTACAATTTTTCTTGCAACTTCACCAGCAAGACAAGCACTAAGAGCAATTATTCCTTTATTATATTTTTTTAACAAATCTTTATCAACACGTGGCTTATAATAAAATCCTTCTGTATAACCTGAAGATACTATTTTAATTAAATTCTTATAACCTTCATTATTCATTGCAAGCAAAATTAAATGGTAAGGTTCTGTATCTATTTTTCCTTGCTTATCAAATCTACTACGAGGTGCAACATATACTTCACACCCAATTATTGGCTTGATTCCCTCAGCTATACAAGTTTTATACATTTCAACTGCGCCAAACATATTACCATGATCAGTTATAGCAACAGCATTCATTCCATTTTCCTTTACTTTTTTTACTAAATCTTTTATTCTTATTGCACCATCAAGCAAACTATACTCTGTATGCACATGTAAATGCACAAAACTCATAAAATCACCACCAAACATTTCAATAAGATTATATCAAAAATAATGGTAAAAGTCTATACGTTTATTTATTATACAATATCAACTATAAAAGAAATGTGATAAAGTCTTAAGTAAAGAAATGAGAAAATGTCCCAAGCCCCAAAATCGCTCACTTAAATGACATAATACACATTAACAACTAACACACTCTCTCCCTTCCATATCCCAGAGTTAGTTTTGTAAAAAAATATACAATTAGATTTATATATCGTATCGACAAAACTAGACAATAATTAGTATTATTTTTTCCTTGATTTCAAACCAAAGAAGTGATATACTAAATAAAATTTCACTGTGGGGTACACAGGTTGAGCGTTCTAACTACACTTTTTAGTGACTATCTACGAATTTAGTAGTACCTATTTTTTTCTTTTGGAATAGGAGTTATACATACTAAAATGCCAGAAATTCTAACTCAAGTTTTTTTATATTTATCAAAAGATTTAAATGTCATATATAAAATAGCTATTCAAAAAAATTAAAATTTGTATGGCTTAGTTTTTTATGTATTTTTTCATATTTTTTCATAATTTTTCAGATTTTTTCATATTTTTTACAAAACTAACTCGGAGGGGGCTATGTTATGTTTTTTCTTAGTTTATAGAGCATTGTTATGTTGGGGAGTACCATGAGTGCATTTGATATTGAGGAAATACTCCAGATTATTTCTATTTTTGATATTGCACCTATAAATACGCATAATAGAAATATTATTCTGTATTTTTTTATACTTTTTTTGTTGTTGAAAAGATATTTTATTGCTATGCTTCCATAGAAACCTGAACATGGAATTGTTGATATTGCAAATACTACTATCATAAATATGAATATGTAGTTTCCAAATGGAAGAAGTGAAAATACATAATTTGCAATTAAAGCTGGATTTTCACTTATTGTATACATTCCACTTGCTACAAATACAATTCCTGTGAGTGTGCAAAGTACTACTGTGTCTATAAATACACTCGTTGATGATATAATTGATTGCTTTTTTATATCTTTTTCATTTACCATCACATCAAATATTGGAGAGGTTCCCATTCCTGCTTCGTTTGTGAATAGTCCTTTTGATAGTCCTGTATTCATTGCTTTTACCATTACACTTCCAAAAATTCCTCCTACACATGATTTTATATCAAAAGCTTCTTTTATTATTTTTAATATACTTGGTAATAAATTATTTCTGTAAATATACATTAAAATAATGCATGAAACAAGATAAATTATTGTTGCTATTGGTATTAATACACTGCTTATATTTGATATTCTTTTTTCGTTTCCAATTAATGCGTATGCACATGGAATTACAATAATAATTCCAAGAACTACTATATTTATATTAAAATTTGATATTATACTAGATGATATTGCGTTTGATTGTATCATTGCTCCCATTCCTAGAGTTGTAAGTATAAGAAAATAACAAAATAATTTTGCAAGTAGTGGCATATGTAACTTTTCTCCTAGTACATACATTGCTCCTCCATAATATTTTCCTTTCTTATCTTTTTTTCTGTACTTTAAAACTACATATGTTTCTGCGTATTTTGTTGCAATTGCAAAAAATCCGGAAATAAATATCCAAAAAATACTCCCTATTCCTCCTATAGTAATAGCTGCTGCTACCCCTATTATATTTCCAGTTCCAAGAGTTGAGGCTAAAACTGCCATAAGAGATTTAAATGAACTTATTCCCTCCTTTGTATTTTTTTTATTCCCTAATATCATATATTTTATACCTTGTAAAATATTCTTTTGGGGAAATTTAAGTTTAAATGAAAAATATATATGTGTTCCCATTAAAATTATTACAAGGGGAAATCCACATACAAAATTTTCTATACTATATATTAAATCTACCATGTAATCACCATAATAATATTTATGCTTTAATAAAAAATATTTGACAAAAAATTAAAAATGAGGTATAATAATTATGTAAATTATTTTTATAATTTTTCAAAATTTAGGAAAAAGAGGTAAATCATAATATGAAAAAAAAATACTATTTCTGTTTCGTAAACGGATTTCCGTATTACTGCTCAGTGGAAGCAGGAAGAAAAAAATATTTTATCATCCCTTATCCGGTTGATATATGCTTAAATAGAATGAAGAACTATTATCTTTCTAACGGTCCAATTGAGAGGCCAAATATGAAGCTAGTATGGAATACCCTAGGAGAGCTTGTATTCAAACGTAAGTACAATTCTTACTATAATATTAACAATTGTAATCATGGTAATAATTTTGAAAAAATTTTTACCAAAAAAATAATTAAGTTTATGGATGAAAATCCCAATATTTTCATAAAACAAGATTGTACGACAAGAAATAAAGTGCTTAGGGAGATAGCTTCTCAAACTAGAGATCATACAAGATCCTTAATGAGGTTATCGCCTCTACGAAAGCATTTTTAATAATACCCCGCCAACTAATTATTGTTGGTGGGGTATTATTTTTTATTTTTTTACTTTTTTTATTTTTGTTACAATTATAGTTACATCATCATTTAAAACATTTTCATATTTTCTTAAAACAGCTTTATACAAATCATCTGCAATTGCTTTTGAAGACTTACTAATATCTATATTTTTCAAATATTCAGTAAAATAATTATCTGATATACTTTCTTCTGTTTCACATAAAACACCATCACTTATTTGTACCACTATATCTTTATCAAACAATTTTTTTACTATTGGTAAATAATCTGGTTTATCTGTAAGTCCTACAGGAATATTTATATTATTTATAGTTATTATTTTTCCTTCATGAAGAATATATGTCGGTGCTGCTCCAAGTTTTATATACTGTGATTTACCTGTTCTTAAATCAATAATCATATTATCTAATGTAGATGCATTCTTGCTTTCTAATTTTAGTTTCAATACGCTATTTATAATTTCAATAGAAGCACTTTCATCAAAACCTCCTGTTAATAGTCTTTCAAGCATATCAATAACCATCTTAGAAGATTTTGAAGCAGCACGTCCATTTCCTTCACCATCAGAAATTACACTTATATACTTTAAATCATGAAGCTCGTCTACAAGATAAGAATCTCCTGATATTGTTTCGCCATTTTTTGCAACACTTATTATACTATTTTGTAGATCATATTCAGGAACTGAAACAATTTTAATTTTTGACTTTTCAGTTTTACTACTATTTAATATAAGTTTTACAATCATTGGCTTTTCAAGTATATTACTTACAATAGAAACAATTTCTTTTTTTTGTTTATCAATATTATTCAATATATTAGTTACAAATGTATATTCAACTAATGAATCAGATTCTCTAAATTCATCTTCATAAACCAAATATCCGTAAAATTTTAATTCTTCTCTTAACTTTTCCTGATTTTTATCTAGTTTAATTAAATCACTTTTTATATTTTTAGATATATTAGATAAAATTTTGGATACTTCTTTATATTGATCTGACAATTTACTAGCATTACTCTTTTCTTTTTCCTTTAATATTCTCATTAATTTCATACTATTATATACTTCGTATATATCCTTTATCATTTCTTTTGAAAACTCACAATCAAAATTTAACATTTTTTCATCTATAGTTTCATTATTCTCAAGTTTCCCCGAGATGTAATCAACTATTAAATTTAATTTTTCCTCATTTAGGCATTCTTTTCTTTTATTGCATCCTAAGCATCTTTCATTAACCGTATTTTCTATGTATTTTTTTATCACTTCTCTTGTTTCTTGCTTATCTTCATCACTTACATCAACAACCACACTTGCAATATTATCAAATATATCTGATATTGCACCTATTTTTTCCTTAACACTTGTACTACTATCAAGCATATTTTGATAAGAATTTTCTAGTGTATTATTTTTATTAAATATCCTATCTAATTTTGTTTCAAACACCTTTGGCATAAATAAAAGTGTAAATGAAGCTATCACAAGTTCACTAATTCTCATTGTTAATTCTGAAAACCCATTTGCATAATATACTATATATAAATTTCCAGCTATTAATCCTATAACTACACCTATTTTCCCAATTTTGGAAAGAATTCCTGCAATAAATCCACTAAATGCCAAGGTTACAACATATGTCATATTTATATCTGATAGAAATGTCAAAATAAGCCCTAATACTAGACCTGCTGCTGCTCCATTGACCCAGCCATTTTTCCATCCAAAAATCAAGACTAAAATTAATACTAAGATATTAAACACGGATAGCTGCATAATATTTAATCCATTAAAAATGGTAAGTGCAATTCCAAGTACTATAACCATAGAAATAATTTCTTCCCTTGAAAATACATACCTCTTTGATATGTTGGTAAGTACATATACTCCTGAAACAAATATAAAATATAATATTGCAGCAGCTATTATATTACTCAAATATATAAAAAAATCTGTAATTAGTGTACCCTGAATCAAGTTGTATCCAATTTCTACTACACTAAGTGATATCATAAATTTTATAAATACACTAAATTTTTTACTTACACCCTCTATATTTACAATTACCGTTATAAGAGTAAAAATAATAAAAAATGAAATTAATTTTATTAAAATATTCCAAGTAAATGTTTTCACTAGAAGTCCAACTATTGATGATACTAGTACTAATAATAAAGGAACATTGAAAACACTGGCAACACCAAACAAAACAAGTGAAAAAGGAGAACTTTCCCCCATAAAAGATGTGTTTGACATTGCAAAGGATAATAATACAAAAATAATATTTTTTAAATTTATAAATTTCTTTAAAGCACTTAAAACTACTGTCCCCTTTTCCCAAGAACTATCAGTTCTTACATAACTGTTATTTGAAATCATTATATCCACCTCATTTGTTTTATTTCATACTACCTATTTTACACTATTTTTAAAACGATTTTTGTCGTAATTTAATTTCATTATAACTTTTTTATTAAATATACACCAAAACAACTTGAAATCAAATTATTTTGGTGTATATTCTACACAGTTTTTTTTGATTTTTTCTTTTTAGGTTTTTCTTCTTCAATTTTTTCAACTTCTTCTACTTCGTCAGTATCTACCTCATCAACAATATCTTCAGTTATTTCCTGTTCTTTTGGATTTACAAATTCATCTAATTTTTCTTTGACATTCTGCGAATTTGTTAATTCCAAAGCTCTTTTTAAAATAAATTTATTTAATTCTTCCTCATCAACATCTTCACTTGTTACTAATTTTGAATATTCCAAATATTCGTCCTCTGTTTTTATTGTTCTATGTACATCGTTAACCATTGTTTTTATCTTCATATCATAAATATCCTTATACATTTTTATATAATCTGAAAGACTAATTATATCCTTTTCCAAACTTTCATCGTATATATTTTGTAATTTTTCAAATATTTTATCTATTACCTTAAAATACCTATATGAATTTTTACAGATATTTATAATTAAGTTATACTCATACATATGTCTATCTATATCGGATTCAATACCTTTAATCATCGTTTCTATAACATATTCAATTAACTCTCTTTCATCAGATGGAAGTTTTGATATGTCATAATTATCATTAATATATCCAACATAATCATCTATACTTAAAAATAAATTTTTATATAATTCGTCGGTATACTCATCTGTTTGAATTTTTGTATCAATTTCTTCTGCCGATTTTATAACCTTATTATATCTTTGTGATTTACCTTCATCTTTTATGTTTTGTTTAACATCATCAATTGCTGATGAAATCGAGAAAAGTCCAAACTTTATATCTTCCCTTGACCTAAACTTTGCTCTCGTTATTCTATCGTATTCCATTTCAAGAAAAGCTTTTTGTAATTCAAGCCTATCTATTTTATCCGTTGAATTTATTTTTTCTAAAATTTCAGCAGGATATGACAACTTTAATTCATACATTTCTCTTTGCATAATATCATACTGATATTTTACAAAAACAATTTCTCTTAAAATATTTTCTTGGTAAACTTTTTGTTCCTCTCCTTCAGTTTTACGTATTACTCCTAAATGTTCATCAATAGCTCTATTCATCTTGTTCATATTTACCGCTATAACAACACTTTGGATGACTCTATCGAAAAGATTTATTTTCTTTTTAGAACTAACAACTATATCAGTCATCTACTAATCCTCTCCCTCTATTTTTTGCATTATTTATTTTTTCATTAGTTTACTACTTATATTATACAATTTTTTTCTATAATTTCAAGTATTTGTAATAAAATTAACCAAATTGTTACAAAAAAGATTACTAAAAGATTACAAACAGAAATCTTTTAGTAATAATTTCAATATAAGCCCTATATTTCGGTAATATTATTAAATAGATTATAAATAATTTATTTAATATTCTAATGTACATTTTAAATCAAACTATCTTTTCTACAAACACTTGAGTAGTTACAGTATTTACAATATTCACACTTCTTATTAGGCTTTATTCTTACTACCCCATTTATCAACTCATTTCCTATTTTACTTAATATTTCTTTAGTTTGTATAAATAACTCGTTATACTCATTTTTACTTAGTGCCCTATTTGTCGTATTTTTATTTAGTGTAGATTTAGAAATATCAATTAGCCTTTTTTCAGTTGCAAGTTTTTTATCCATTTTCTCAAGTATTTTCACATCTTTTAAAAATATTCCTTTCATCCTTAATGCTTTTATTGTTTCATCTTTCATTTTTTCCTCGTCGTTTGTATAATCTTTTAAATTTACAAGTTTATCAGACAAATTAAAATAAAGCATACCTGCTGGAAGTACATAATTTACTTTTTTTTCTTTCTTCATATTTTCTATAAAAGAATCTAAATAAGTTATTAGTTGTAGTGATATTCCTTCTTTTATGTCATCCAATTTTAAATCTTTTCTACTTGATTTATAATCCACTATTCTTACATACATTTTATCATCATCATTTAAAACATCTACTCTATCAATTTTTCCAATTATATTCATTGTATAACTTTCATCAATTTTTATTTTAATAGGTGCAAAAAGTTTTCCATCTTTAAATTCTATTTCATATCCATATGGAACAAATTCACTTTGATTAAAACTAGTTGCAATTACCTTAACAACTTTTATCATAGTTTTTATAAGCTTTATCTTCAAAATTTCATACTTTATGCTTTGCTTTTTACTACCCAAATTTATATTTAGTTTATTTTCTATTATCTCATCTAACTTGGCATTCCAATCATTATCTAAAAGTAAAGATTGCCATGTTATACCATTTTCTAATAAATATTTTGAAAATTCTTCTAAAACTTCATGCATAAAACTACCTATATCCAAACTTGAAATTTCAAATTCACGCCTTGGTTCAACCTTCAACAAATATTTCATGTAGTAAGAAAAAGGACACTTTTTAAACAATTCTAATTTAGATATACTTGTATTAAAAGATTTACCATATATCTTTTTCAAACTGTTCTCATCTAAATTTCTATCATCTTTTTTATATTCAAATAAATCTTTGTACATTTTTTCACTATATATATATTCATATATGCTAGCTATTTGATCAATGTTTTTAGAATTATCTTCATTGTTTATATGCTGAACCATATATTCTAACATTTGATTTTTTGAATATATACTATTAAAATTGTCATTTTTAAAATCTTCTACAACATTTCCTTTTACATGTATATTAATTATTTTTTTTATATCTCCCACTATACTTGATATTCTTAATGATTTTCCTGAATAGTCAGATGATGGTATAGATATATATAATTCATCAGTTATACTATTTAATGTACTAAAAATATTATATAATGCCATGTTCTGCTTTGATATTGTTGTTTCTCTTAAATCAATACCGCATTTTTTTAAACCATTTAAATTTTCATTACTAAATAATATATCTTCTTCCACATTTTTAGGAAAATCACCCTCATTTACCCCTATAAAAAACGCAATTTTTGACTCCTTTCCATTTGATAAATTTATATCTAATAAATTTACACTGTCTAGAACTGGTGGAGCAACTTTTACAAAGGTATCTTTTAGTTGAAGATTAAAAACATTTACAAATGTATCAAAGGATATATTTTTTTCTTTATACACTTTTGAAATCGAATTGAATATTTCACATATCTTATTCCATACCTGTTTTTCCTTATCTAAACTTGATATATCAAATTCACTAAAATTATCTTCTATTTTTATTAAACTCTCCCTATATTTTTCTAATACACCACTGTTATTTAAATGAGCCCATATATACTCTATATACCATTTTGCATTTTCCTCTTTTTTTATATCTACTTGGTATTCTTTTATTAAATTGTTACGTATTTCATTTAGTCTTTCAAGATTATATATGTGTTCATTATTTTTTATATTATTTAACTTAAATGGTTTTGTTATATAATAATCCGTTATATTAAACTCCAAAATATAATTTTCAAATTCATATATATCAACTTCATTTATATTACAAAACCCTAACTTTAAAATATCTAGTAATAACTCTCTTTTTATACCATTTTTTAGGATTTGAAGATATTTAACAATATATGTTGTTAATTTTGAAAATTTTATATTCTCTTTATAATTTATATATACTGGTATTTTTGTATTAAAAAATATCCTTGAAACTATATCTTTGTACTTTTCCAAATCTGTTGTATATATGTCAAAATCTCTATACCTATATCCTTCTCTTATTTTTTTATTTATAATATTTGCAATATTTTGAATTTCTAAAAATGCATTAGAAAATAGATTTATATGTATATTATTTGCATCTTTCTTTTTTTCAGTCTTATTAAAAAATACATTATCGGATAAATATTTAATGTCTTCTTGTTGATTTAAATACTTTATATACATAATTTTATTATTAACTATTACACCCAAACCACTTGCAATATTTAATAAGCTTTGGTATGTCATATTAGATGTTTGAAATATATCATTAGTATTACTTAAATGAATATCTTCTATACCTGTAATATCAGTTGTTAACGAAATTGTAATGTCACAATTTAATAAAAGAAAAGTTTTAATAATTTCTAATTCCTTTTTTGTAAAGTTATTATATGAATCAAAGTATATAGTAAAATTTGAAAATTCAAATTTACTTATATTTTTTATAAACATATCTATTTCATCAATACCATCTACAAACCTTTTTTGAACTTTTTTTTCATAGTTATTATATATTTTGCATATTTCTCTTAATTTTAAAACAGTCAATTTATTTTCTATCTCTATATTATCAACCTTTTTAACATCTATACCAGACTTACGTATCAGATCAATATATACATAAATTAATTCCAAAAATCCCTCTTTTTTACTAGCATTCTTAAATATTTCTAACTCATCTGACATCTCATATATAACCTCTGTCAAAATCATTTTTTTATCCTGAATTGAAACATAATTATCATCATTGCACAAGCCAATTTTCTTTATATTTTCTTTTACATACTCACTTATTGTTGTTATGTTAACCCCTATTATTCCTGATTTTTTAAGAAATTTTATATAATTATTTTCTGCAGCCTGCCTTTTTTGTGAAGGCACAAATAGAATAACATTCTTTTTCTTTTTTATATCTTTTTGAATTTTTTCATATATATATGTACTTTTTCCTGTTTTTGGTTTTCCTAAAACGATATTTAAAGCCATTTTTTACCTCTTACCTATCATCATCTTTATCTTCTTCATCAAAATCACTTACAAGTAATTGTTCATCTTTTATTTTTATTTCTTCAAACTTTGGCAATTCCTCTATATTTTTAATTCCACAGGATTTTAAAAATTCATTTGTTACAGAATACGCTGCAGGTCTACCTGGAAGATTAAGTCTTGCCACTTCTTCTACAAGTCCACATTCAAGTAATCTATTTACAGCAAAGTCACTGTTTACTCCTCTAATCTCTTCTATTTCTGATTTTGTTATCTTAGAGTTATATGCAATTATACTTAATACTTCAAGAGCAGCAGTAGATAAATTTTGCCTTTTAGTATTTTCAACGAATTTTGTAACATATTTATAATTATCTTTATTAGTAACAAGTTGATACATATCTTTAACATTAATTAATGTAATTCCACAATTTCCACTATATTTTTTCTTTAGCATCTCTAATGTTTCTTCAATTTTTAAATCTTCTATTTCAAGAGTTGAAGATAATTCGCTTATTGATACCTCTCTTCCAAGTGCAAATAGCACCGATTCTACTATATTTTCCAAATTTTTCATAATTAAACTCCTTTTCTTTTATTATATCAAAAAAAAAATTATTTTTAAAGTAAATTTAAAAAAAAGAGTAAAATGCTATAATTAAACATATTACTCTTTTTTATATTATAGGGAAATACCACTGCCCACAAAAGTATTTAGTGGTAGAGTGACAAAGTCACTTTTGTTCTACTAAACTATAAACAATCTCTTTTGCATTCTGATTTACATCCGAAGCATTATATTCAATCTTATCTTCGTTCTTTAATAAGATAAGCTTTGACCATTTTTCATTTTCCTCCCTTTTTAACCTTATTGCTAAATTTCTTGATATAATCCACTTATATTCAATAATTTCTGGACTTATATTAGTTCTCATATCAGCACATTTTTCAAGTTTTCTTATTGTTTCCTCTGAAACAATATGGTAACTTTGTTTAAATGTCTTTTCTGATTTTACTTTTTCCATAATAACTTCTAAAAAACTTTCTTCATTTTTTAGAATTACAGATATTGATGCATTATTCATCCAATGTTTCCTCCTAGTTAAATTCTTAAATTACAAAAAATAACAGCATATAGGAAATTTTTCCTATAATTGCAATAAACAACAGAATAATACTATCATATTATTAAAAAATTAGCAAGTATTAGCAAGTAAATTTTATGATTTTTTGTTTGTCCAGTTTTATTCTTACTATTCAGACTATAGTTAACCAAAAATTCAAAAAAACCTTTATTAGAAATATAATATACATAACAAATTTAATATTTTATTTTTAAATAATTAGCAATACTAAATAGTAACCAAATCATTTTAAATTTTGTACTTTATGCATTAAGATTAATTTGCTTACTAATGTTTCTTTTTTAGTACACCCAGAATTAATTTTAATAAAATTTTAAACTTTTAAATGAAAGTTATTATAAATTCATTCTGTGGTAAATTTAACCTTGTTAACGTTAATTTTTTATGTATTTGATATTGTCGATAGGGTTCTATACTTCTTCTATAACCATATTTAGTATATATAGAAAATAGAGATTTTTAAGAAAAATATTGTAAAGAATAATAAAATGTGATATACTTTCACATGTTATGTATTAATAAAGAAAATATTATATGTATACTAAATTAGGAGGAGATTAATTTTATGCTATGTTCAATATGTAAAAAAAATATGGCAGTAGTATTTATAAATAGTTTAGATAAAGAAGGTAAATCTACAGGTAAAGTTAAAGGATTATGTCTTGAGTGTGCAAAAAAACAAGGTATTGACCCTTTATCAAATATAGTTAAAGAAATTTCAAACATGTCAGAAGAAGAAATGGAAGAAATGTCTAATCAATTTAGCGATATGTTTAACAATATGAGCGGAATAGATAGTTTTCAAATGGATGAGTCTTTAAATGATCAGGACATTAATGACGGTGAAACTAAAGAAGAAAAAAAAGGAGGATTTTTTAACCTATCTAATATGTTTAATGTTTCTCCTTTTAGTAATAAACAGGATAGTAACTCATCAAACACAACAGATGAAAAAAATAATAGTAAAGAAAAAAGAAAAAAGAAAATCAGAAAAACAAAATATTTAGATACTTTTGGTGAAAACCTAACAGCTAAAGCAAGAGATGGAAAAATAGATAAAGTCATAGGAAGAGATAAGGAACTTCAAAGAATGATACAGATTTTAAATAGAAGAAGTAAAAACAATCCTGCACTTATAGGTGAACCTGGCGTAGGAAAAACCGCAATTGTGAATGCACTGGCAATTGCAATTTCAAAAGGTGAAGTCCCTGGAAAATTAATAAATAAAGAAGTTTATCTTGTTGATATGACTTCACTTGTAGCAGGTACACAATTTAGGGGGCAATTTGAATCACGAATAAAAGGTTTGATTGATGAGTGTAAATCTCTTGGAAATATTATTCTTGCAATTGACGAAGTCCACAATATAGTTGGTGGTCTAGAACATGACAACTCCATGAATGCTGCAAACATGTTAAAACCTGCACTTGCAAATGGCACAGTTCAACTTATAGGTGCAACAACATTAAAAGAATATAGACAATATATAGAAAAAGATAGTGCTCTAGAAAGACGATTTCAACCAATAATTGTTGATGAACCTACCCCTGAAGAATGTTTTAATATTTTAAAAGGTACTAAAGAATATTATGAAAATTTTCACAAAGTCATAATACCTGATGATGTTTTAAAAAGTGTTGTTGAGCTTTCAGATAAGTATATTCATGACAGATTTTTACCTGATAAAGCAATTGACTTACTTGACGAAACATGTGCTAGAGTAAATCTTGATGATATAACACTTGCTAAAATAGAAAAAATTGAAAATAAAATATCTCAAATTGAAGATGAAGAACAAGAATTAGAGGAATTGTTAGATAAATCTAGTGAAAATAGTAAAAATGACATCTCAGATATTTCTTCTTATGAAAAAGCTGCAACACTTAAGGCAGATAAATGTATGCTTCAAGGAGAGCTTACTAAACTTCAAAAAAAATTAAAACCTAGAGTAGTAACCATCGATAATTTAGCCGATGTAATTGAGCTATGGACTAAAATACCAGTTTCAAGAATTAAAACTGCAGAAACAGAAAAACTCTTAAATTTAAAGAAAAATTTGAGTAAAAAAATAATAGGACAAGATACAGCTGTCAATGCTTTATCAAATGCTATTTTAAGGAAAAGGGCTAACATACGAACTACTCAAAGACCTCCATCATTTATATTTGTAGGACCTACAGGTGTAGGAAAAACAGCTCTTGTTAAAGCTTTAGCGTATGAATTATTTGATAATGAAGAAGCTGTTATTAAACTTGATATGTCTGAATACATGGAAGAACATAGTGTTTCTAAACTTATAGGTTCACCTCCAGGTTATGTAGGATATGATGAAGCTGGAAGGCTTACAGAAAAAGTCAGACGAAACCCTTACAGCATAGTATTATTCGATGAGGTCGAAAAAGCTCATCATAGTATATATAATCTACTTCTTCAAATCTTAGATGATGGAAAACTTACTGATTCTCAAGGAAGAAGCGTTTCATTTAAACATACTATAATTATACTTACATCAAACCTTGGTACAAATTTTAAAAACGAAGGATTTGGCTTTGCAAACTTAAGTATTGCAGATGATATGTTAAAAAATAATGCAAATTCTGCCTTGAAAGAGTTCTTTTCACCTGAATTTTTAAATAGGATTGATGACACAATCGTATTTAATAAATTATCTTATGATAATATATTAGTAATATCTAACATACTATTAAAAGAGTTGCAAGAAGATACTAAAAAAAGAAAAATCTTATTTGATTATACAGAAAATGTAACTAAATTTATTGCTAAAAAAGGATATAACGATAAATTTGGAGCAAGGCCTTTAAAAAGAGCAATTCAAAAATATATTGAAGATGAACTTGCATTCAAACTTATAAAAGGTGAATTAAAAGAAAATAAAAAATATACAATAGATATAAAGGATGATAAAATTCAAATACAATAAAATAATGGCACCAAATTAATGGTGCCATTATTTTTTATCTTGGAATAACGACATATTCTTCAGATATAAGATGAGTAATATAATCATAAAATACTACAAATTTTATTTTATATTTACATTTTTTAAATACCTTTACATCCTCACATCCTATAATTTTTCCCGCTTTTATTTCCTTGAAACTCTTTTCTGAAAGTTTATAATATTTTCCCCCAAAAAAATATATAACATTTTCAGGAAATATAATTTTAGAATTTAAAGTTTGAAATGAATTTTTTCCACATGGTACAATTTTTTTTATTTTACCATATACAATTTCTCCATATGTTAAATTAAAAGATCTAATATATTGCTTTGAATAAATATCAGCCAAAATTACATATTGGGGATTATCGTTTGATTGCCGTTCTTTGTTAGTAAACATATTCCTCTTCTCCTTATAGTTAAAACAGATTAATTTTTTTTGTAGTGTATCATAAATATAATTATCTGTCAATATATTTAGCTTTCAATATCCTCTATAATTAGATTTAAATCCTCTTTACTATCAGCTTTTATACCTTGATTTAATTCTTCTAACATTTCTGGATTCAATATCTGTGGATCAATCTTTAATCTTTTATATTCCATTGTTGCACTTTCATCTACAATATTAGATATAACAACATCATCATTTTCTAACTTTATTAAAAAATGATTTGGACAATTTTGATCTATTTTTCTTATATATACAATTTTTTCATTTCCTTCCTCTTCTATTTCATATACATTTCCTTGCATCTTTTGTTTTTTATTCTCATTTTCTTTTAACTTTTCAAGTGTAGTACCATAAACAGTGTTTTTACTTTCAATAACATGACCACATTTTACGTACTCATCTTTATATATAACTTCAATATCATATGTTTTTGTACTAACAGGAGTGCTATCATCATTTCTAACCTTTTCATCTTCAGCTGTTGTTTTAGTATAATCTGTTAAATTTTCATTATTTTTGGTATACTTAAATCCAACATATACACCAAAGCACAAACAAAATACAAATAGAAAAAGTACGAGAAGTCTATACCATATATATTCTTTCATATAATCACCTTTTTAATATAATCTGTAAAAAATAAAAAATTATACCATTTTTAAATTTTAATTTTGCACGCTCCATTTTTTTCAGTTATTTTTACTTTTATATTATGTTTTGATAGTGTATTTAGTGTTTCTTTAGCCGGATGATTATATACTTTTTTCTTTGATGAAATTATTCCCTCTTTTATATTTAGTTTTCCTATAAAATTATTATCACTTGATGTTTTAGAACCGTGATGTCCTACTTGATATACATCAATAATTTCAGGAAGTGTATTAATATTTTTTAGTATTTCCTTTTCGGTATTCTTAGTTGCATCCCCCATGAAAAGAAAATTTTTATTTTCAATATTAATAACAGTAACAATGCTATTTGCGTTTGCTACATCATTATCTTTTATTTTTAAATTTACATCTGGACTTAATATTTTAAATTTAATTTCTCCTACAATCAACTCATCATTTGCTGTGACTTCAACTTTTGTTATATTATTTTTATTTAATAATTTTATACACTCATTATATTCTTTTTGTTCTTCTTTAGGTCTAGAATATATTACTTTTGAAACATCAATATTACTTAACATTTGTTCATTCAAGCCGTTTATATGATCTGTATGAAAATGCGTGATTAAAATAGCATCTATTTTTGAAATATTTTTTTTATGAAAGTAATTTAAAAGAACATTTGATGCCAAATTTTCTCTAGTGGAGCCCATATCTATTACAATATTTTTTCCTTTATATCTAATATACGCCATATTTCCCTGTTCAACATTAAAATATATGACATAGTTTAGATAATAATTTGAATAAATATAGCTTACATGAATGTACATAATAGTTAGAAAAAAATACATATTTAATAAAATATTTACTACTTTTCTATATTTTCTTTTTAAAATTATACTTAAATACTTTCTATAATTTGTTCCCAAGATTAAAGTATAATATAAAATTAATGTTACAATGTCAGGAGAGGCTAGCTTTATATTAATTTTAGAAAAATTTGAAAAAAAATTCGATATATGAATAATTACCCTAAGAATAAAAAAAGAAGTATTGGATAAAATATTAAATACATAAGGAACAAAAGAAAAAATAATTGTTAAAAAGCCTACTATCCCAAAAATATTATCTATATATGAAATTATTATATTTGAAACAAAACTTGAAAGATAAAATGAATTAAAATAATATATTTGTATTGGAAAAAGCAAAATTTGAACTGAAAGGGTTATCGAAAACGGATAAATAAATAAACATAAAGCATTATATATATGTTTTTTTATTCCATATGCTTTTTTATACTGTATTTTTAAGATCTTTTTTAAAATATTATCAATCAGGCTAAATATTTGACTTTCAAACATGATAATAGATACTACTGATATATATGACATTAAAAGACCAACATTAAATATACTAAAAGGATTATAGACTAAAATTAAATAAAATGATAGTAATATTTTTATGTAAGTATTAATTTTTTTTTCTTGTTTTTTTAATATATTATTTATAATTAAAAACAAACTTGCTCTTACAATTGAAAGTTCAAAGGAACAAAATACACAGAATATAAATGTTATGACTATATTAAACAATACTGAAATGTTTTTGTTTAACTTTTGAAATATGTACGATACAACAAACATAAAAGTTGTAATATTAGATCCAGATATAGCCAAAAGATGACTAATTCCACTTTTTTCAAAACTATCCTTTATATCCATATCTAAAAACTTATCATCTCCGTACAACATACTTTTAAATAAGTTACACTCTCTTTTTGGCATTACTCTTTCTAAATTAGTTGAAATTTTTTCTTTTAAATTTGATATTATTTTTATAAATATATTTCCTGTTTTTACATCACATACTTTCACCTCATAAGTTGTTATACACCCTATAATATTCTTAGAATTCAAATATTTTTTATAATCGAATTCATAAGGGTTTCCAAGTTTTTCAGGAATGTTTATTTTACCTCTTAATGTTAACATATCACCATATTTATATTTCTTATATTTTTTTAAATTTATATTTTTATCATTATTTGTAAATTTATTCTTATAAATATTTAATATAAATTTATCACCGTTTATACCTTACTATATAAGATACTTTATCCTCATTAAAGCTATTTAATTCTTCTACAATAACTTCAAATCTACTTGTATTGCCTGTAGTTTTGTATTTATAATTAAAAAGATAAATTTTAAAAATTGTACTAAATAAAATAAGCGATAAAAGAAAAATTATTGTATATATTTTATGATTTTTCATATATTTTATTACTTTTACCATATATACATTATATCATTTTTTATAATTAAAAAAAATAACTAGACAGTTTATTTTTTTGTCTAGTTTTGTATATTAACATATTATAGATATAATTAAATCAGTCCAACAATTGTAGCAAAAGTTGCATAATCTTCATCTTTTCTTGCAGTAGCCTTTCTGAAAGAAAAGAAATCTTTTTCATTGCAACACGTACATATATTTGCAACCTTTATATTTTCTTTTTTTATACCAAGTTCAATAAAATCATTTACAATGACATATATAAGATCAAAATGATATTTTCCTTCTTTATCCCTTGTAATATATTTTTTTTCATCTTTAAACACACTTGTAAATTTTTCTTTAAATTCATCTTCCCTACTTGTAAAACAACATTTTCTTATTGAAGGTCCAATACATACTATCATGTTGTAGAATTTTGAACCAAACCTATCATGCATAATAACTGCGGCCTTTCTAGAGATTTTCTTTAAAGTTCCCTTCCATCCACTATGTACATTTGCAAAAACATTATTTACAGGATCATAAATAATTATTTGGTTACAATCTGCTGTTGTAACCAAAGTATTAATTCCATTTTTATATGTAATATATCCATCATAACATTTTTTTGATAACTCTGAAAAAACATATTCTTTCTTATTATCATTATCTAATATTAAAATATTATCTGTATGATTTTGCTTTGCTTTGTATATATCTTCACTTTTAATTTTCATGTTATTACATATAATTTCTAGATTTTTGTATACATTTTTTATATTGTCTTTTCCAACTGTCCTAATATTTAAACTTTTATATACCCCACTGCTTACGCCACCATGTCTTAGTGTTATCATGTGATTTATTTTATCATTATACTTTTCAAGTACCTTAAACTTTATACACTCAAAATTTCCATTTTTTATATGGATTAACTCTTCACTATTATAATTACTCATGTTATATTTCTATTTCCTTTCCTAGCTTAAAAGAATATATATATGTTTTTTCAACCTCTTTACCAGTTAGCTTTTCAAGTGCTCTTCTATATATATCAAGCTGTAATTTGTATTTTTGTATAAAAATTTCTTCTTCTTCTAAATTATCCGTTTTAAAGTCGACAAGAACAATATTTCCATTTTGATTTATATAGTATAGATCAATAATACCTTGTATTTGACTATTTGATATTTCTTTATCTATTAGTATAAATTCTGTTTCCTTTTTTATATTATTTGATTTTTTTAAATCGTTACCTATTTTAGAAATTATAAATTTATATATTTTTTTTATCATATCAAATTTTATATCTTCTTTTTTTACTATTTTGTTTTTTACTAAATCTTCTACATATTCCTTTAATTTTTCTATCGTATTTATTCTTTTATAATCAATATACATAAGTATAGTATGCATAATTGTACCATATTTTGCTCCTGTTTTTATATTTTCTTTATTTATACTTTCTGGCATTTCAAATAAAATTTCTTTATCTTTATTTTTTAACTTTAATTTACTAACACTTACTCTCATCTCGCTCTTAACATCTTCATTATATTTGTATTTAAAGTCAAGATTATTTTTTAGTATACACAGATTTTTTTCAATTTCTAAAGGATAAGTATTTTTTCCTTTTAAAAATTTTTCTATTTGGCATCTTAAACTCAATTCTTGACTATTAATATTATTTACCTTAAATTTTATACTTTCTTTTATTTTCTCAATATCTAAAATATTTATATCAAAATACTCTTTTAATTTTTTCTCATCAAGTGTTAAAAGTGCAAGAAAAATATTTGAAAAGTAATCACTATTTTTCTGTACAATTTTATAATTTACTTTTCCATCTATTTCATTCACACTCATATTTTGCTTAAACTTTGAATAGTCTTTTAAAGTTCCAAAGATTATAAGCTTTTCCTTTGCACGTGTCAGTGCAACATATAACATTCTTAGCTCCTCAGATTTACTATCTTTTATTATCTTATTTTTTATAGCTTGTTTTATAACAGATGGATAAGTAACATTCAAATTTTCTTTTACAACATTTACACCGATGCCTAAACTATTTTCCATTATAATTGTATCTGATGTATCTCTTATATTATATTTTCTTGTTGTATCACATAATATAACCACAGGAAATTCTAATCCTTTTGATTTATGTATTGTCATTATTCTTACAACGTCTTCATTTTCACCAATTGTTTTAGCTGTGGCTGACTGACTATCTACTTTTTTCTTTATATTATCAACATACTTTATATATGAAGAAAGATTACTATCAAAAGAGTTTTCATAATTTATTGCTATATCTATTAAATAGTCAAGATTAGCTTTTTTCATCTTTAATGTATCTTTTTCTAATAAATACTGATTAAATATATTTGTTTGATTATATAACTTCAAAATTATTTTTGAAACAGAATATATTTTTTTTATATTTATATACTCCTCCAAAAAATTTATAAAGCTATCTATTTTAAGTAATAATTCTTTATCATTATCACTAATTTTTTCATTCTTTAATTCATTATCTAATATATCCTTTGAAATATATAACGAATTATACATACATGAATTATTTGAAAGCTCTTTTATTTTTAGCATTTCATCTAATGTGAATCTTCCAATTACACTATACATCACACTTACCATATATACATCTTGAAGTGGATTATCAATTACCCTAAGTATGGATAATACAAGCTTTATTTCATCACTTTCAAATATACTTGTACTTACGTCACAAAATGCAGGAATACCATTTTCCTTTAAAACATTTTCTAGTATAATTCCCTTATCTTTAATCCCTCTTAAGAGTATAACTATATCCTTATATTTTGCTTTATTAAATTTCTTTTCTTTTACATCAAAAACACTAAATTTTCCTACCACGTTTTTTATTTCCTCAGATACCATTCTTGCTTCTATTTCAAAGTTTTTAAGTTCTGCTATATACTCATCCTCAGAGTCTTTATTATCTATACCATTTTCTTTTAAATCAATTACATTTATCTTTGTTCTATAATCTATACTCTTTTCATCCTCATATAATGTTGCACCAAACTCAAGCTTTTCACTATCTATATACTCGCAATTTCCTACCTTGTCACTCATTATTTTCTCGAATATTTTATTTATACTGTCTATTACTTGTTTTCTACTTCTAAAGTTTTTATTAAGTAAAATTTTAACGTTTCCAAGATTATCTATGCTATTTGATTTATACTTCTTATATTTTTCATTAAATATCTCTGGCATGGCTTGCCTAAATTTATATATACTTTGTTTTACATCTCCAACCATAAAGCGATTATTACTATTTGAGATAGCTTCAAGTATGGTTTCCTGTATCATACTGGTGTCTTGATACTCATCTGTATATATTTCCAAAAACTCTTTTCTTTTTTCTTTTGCAATATCTGTAAGCATATATTTACCATTTTTATCTTTTTTTACAATATATTTAACTAAAAAAGGATGTAAACTTTTATCTAATTCGTCGATAATTAATACTTTTAACTTTTCTTGCATAATATTCTCCAAGAGATAAGCGGACGAACATTCTATCGCCTGAAGGCGAAAACGTCCACAGCCTTAGATTACTTCTCAATAGATTTTCGAACGAGGGATTCTATCGGGATTTTGCCTATCTTCCAATGCATAATTTGCAGATAAATGAGTTTTATCCCAAACAATGCTTGTTTTGATTTAGCTATTAGCAAGTCCTTTTGCTTTTAAATTTGAACGGCATAATACGCATGCCGCTTTCAGTCGAGTGCAATTGATAAAATTGCGGATAATTAAAATTCCGTTGCACCATTTTATACGGATTTTCACAATCATTTGAGCCAAGCGATTGATAAATACGATTTATTTCGCGTACTTTATCATCTTTCGAACCTTCACATTGACGATAAATTTCGAGACGATTTTTTTCATCTAACAAATAGACGTTAAAACTATCATCCACATTATCTTCAAAAAAGAACTGTAAAAAACCTTCACTGGCAAATAAATCAGATTTATCA
>OIYR01000247.1_pt1 | contig 31538 bp, 47 predicted proteins | sample 1588221 | NCBI WGS metagenome assembly OIYR01 (sample SAMN03283292) | human gut metagenome | biome: human-associated habitat; material: feces | host: Homo sapiens | place: Peru | collected 2012
ATTCTTAATAGTTTTAATAGTTAAGATTGAGAAACGCAAGATAAACGCGCCCCGATAGTACCACCCGAAGACGAGGCCGAATAATCCACACTCAAACGAAACGCGCCAGCCCTCGCGCCACTACTCCAATAGCCCCCGAAATCAGCGACATAGACCGAGCTACCTACGTTAAGGTAAGCATAGTCGCAATAATATGTGCTCTGTGAACCTGATGTTTGAAGCGGAGCAAAGCCCAGTCTGCGAGAGCCTTGTGCTTTCGACATATAGCCCGATAATGAGCTCTCAATCGTTTTTGCGGCCGTGTAACCGTCGCAGTTGTCGTTATAGTTTCCGTTCGCCGTGTATGCCGTGTAGTTCTTTGTGGCTATGCCGTCAACCCATTCGTAAATGTTACCCCAAAAGTCTTCTATGCCCAAACACTTGACCTGAACAGAAGCAGAGGTCGAGCCGTAGTTTACGCCGTTTGAGTTCGCTCCGCCTGTGTTCTTCTTTGAGCTGCTGTTCGTAACGCCTGCACCCAAAGCCGATTGCGAGTTGAGGTTCTTGAACAGCAATATGTAAAGGGCTTGCCTCAACATAAGCTGATACCACTGAGTTTGTTCGTAGCCCTCGCCGTTCGCCTGCGCATAGGTTCTGAACGTTCCGATTGTGTTTGAAACCGACGGTGATTTTCCGCTTAAAGACCGCAATTTGCCGTTGAGAACATAACCTTTGAACGCTCCGACATAGAACTTCGAATAAGACTTGCCTTTATAGACAAAAGCGTCGTCGTAAACGCCCTCAACCGTTGCGTCGTTTGTAATCGTAACAGTGGTTAAGCCTTGCGCGTCGGTGGACATTCCTAAATACATTTTCGGAAACTCTACCATACAATCGCCAGCGTCGCCGCTTACGATGTCCGCAGGAGTGCCGTCCTCAAACTCTAAATAGTTGTTCGGATTGAGATAACCGACAACCGCTCTGTTTTTTACCAAACAAGGCTTAATCTCGTTGAACGGCCACTTGTCTGCCCACGAACCCCAGTTGAAACTGTCGCCCATTGTCGCAGGAGTAAAGCCTGCACAATCGCCTGTATAGGTTACCGCTTCCGTCGGACTTGACTTCGTGCTGTCAATCGTGTAGCTGAAAACATACTTGCCTCCTGGTTTCGGTGGAACAATCCCCTTAAACACTTCGTTTGCGGCCGTTAAAAAAGTCGCTCCGCCGCCCTCGCCAATCGCCGTTTTTATCTTTCTTATCCTTTTGTCGACTTGTTCCCAAGTAGCCATTATTCAGTCGCCTCCACTTCTTTGATTTCGACAAGGTCAAACGCCTTGCCCTCGTTGATAATTATAGCCATATCTCCAACGGCCGTGAACGTAAACACGCCGTCAACATAAGCTCCAACCGCTCCGTCATAGATAACGAACGATTCGCCCACGCTTCCAGTTTCCACGACAAGCGTCGGAATTGCTACCCCCTCTGCCGTCGGAGTAAAGGCCGCAATCGCGGTCAATTCTTGTTCCGCTCCGTTGTAGAGCCATTTCACAAGATAGCTCTTTGTGTCTTTTATGCCTATCGCATAGTTAAGCTCTTTCGTTTGCGGATTTGCCGCGTCGGTCGTCAGAGGTAAATAAACAGGCTCGACAAGCTGATTGATGTTCGGAAGCGTTCCGTCAAAGTTGTAGTCGATAGATTTTAAGATAAGGTCGATTTGTTCGTCGGTATAAGCCACCGCCGCACCGCTCGGAACGGCCACGAGCTTTCCGTCTTTTATCTTCGTCGAAACGCCGTCGGGAAGAATTATGCCTGCCTTATAGTTTGTCGCCGCCCTCGGTTTGATAACGCCCTTTTCGTTGACTTCCATAGTGTTGCCGTCTGGAATAACGCCGCCGAGAGAAGAGTAAGTCGCAGGGGAAAGTTTGAAAACCTGACCTAAACTGTCCCAACCGTCTGGATGTGTTAAGCTTTTTCCAACCCACGCATAGTTGATTCCGTCGGGATGGATAACTTCCCAAACGTCGCCGATTTCTGCCGTGTCCGATTTCGTCAAAAGGTCTGCGTAAGTGTCAACAGAGCCTTTGAATTGATAAACGCCTGTTATATCGCGTTTCAAGTCCGCAACGTCTTGTTCGAGCGTGTCGGTTCGGTTTTCTAAAGCGTCAATGTCGGTTTGCGCCTGTGAAAGGCCGACGGTGTTGTCAGCTATCTTTTTGTTTGCCTTGTCGAGTTCGGCGTTCGTTTGTACGATTTGACCTTGTAGGCCGTCTATTCCCTCTTCGAGCCTTTGTATATCATCCGACCACGTTTCGCCGTCATAGTTTACGTTTCGCAGAACCTTTCCCAAAACCGCAACCGAAGCAAGCACTCTTTCGTTCTTCCAAACCGTCCCCGTGTCAGAAGTGACCAAGTCAGCCGCAACGAATAAAGCCGAGATTTCCAAAGAACCCTGCAATCCCAAAATGCCGCTCGTATCGGTGATTGTGTAAATCCACGCTTTCTCGGTGGAGTTGTAACCGATGTTGAGCGGTCGGATAGTAAGGCCGTCCTGCCTTTTGCAGGCGAGCTTCACCCACTTTACCTCTGGCCACGCAATGACGGCTCCTGTGTCGTCCACAAAACTGAATTTGATTTGATTGACGGCAAGTTCGCCGCTTCCGTTTTGGACAAAGCGGTTATCTTCTACCTTGTAAATATTGCCGTTGCTTTTATAGATATAAATTTTCATAAGTTTACCTCGTTTTTATTGTAACACCCGAAAAACCGTTTGTCAACCCCAAACATACATATTTTCGGAACGGTTATTGATTGCGACGAATAAGTTTTCCTCTCCGTCGCCGATTGCGAAAGCCATATATCCTGCCGCAATTATGGAGTTTGTCAGGTCGTTGACTTTGACTTTCAAAACAACCCTCTTTGCCGTTTCGTTAAATTCGTATTCGAAAATATCCGAAACCGCCAGTTCTGTCGCATTGAAATAGTTTGTGCCTTTTACCCTCGTTATATCCATTCGGGAATATTTCGTTTTGGAAATCCACGCCGTGAGCCTCGCCGGTTCTGTTCCGACAAGAGCGTTGTTTGCCGCAAAGCCTGTGCCTATGATATGAGCGTTATTCGTGCTTTCAAAGTCTAAACAATACTTTGCCGTTATGGCCTGTTCCCTGTCTTTGTTGTAGTAAAGCGCACGCCTCGTTGTAATGTTTTTGACAAATCCAGTCGCAGAAGAGGCCGCAGGGAGCTTTTTAATAACTTCGGTTTTCCCCTCAACCGTCATTGTTGAAAAGTCAATCGCCGTGCCGAGCCGAATTCCGATTCTTGTAAACTCGCCGTTGTCGTCAACGTATGGACAATAAGCAACCTTTTTGCCGCCTATCCAGTCAAAGATTTTTTTATTCTCCGTGACCGAAAACCCTGCCGTGTAATTGTCGTAGAATTTCGACTGAAACACGCTCGTTTGTCCTGCTCCGTAGTTCGCCGTCGGGAGTAAAAAGTTTTTTGCAAGGTCTGTGCCGTAAGTGTCAATCGAAGCATAGCCGACTTTCGCGTCCGAAACATCTTCCCCGAACAACCCTCTTATAAGTTTCGTCAACGCATAATGACTAACGATAGGCGAGGCCTTTTTCTTCGCTTCCCATTCCAGAGCCGTGCCGATTCCAACCGTTGCTCGCATTGTCAAAATCGTTTCAAGCCCAGTCTGTGGAATCGTGAAAAGTCTTATTTCCCTGTTTATTCCGATTTTTTGATTGATGTTGTTGTAGTTTTCGGTCAGGTAATAGCGAACGTCTATATAATCGTCGAACGCTGAAAACTCACGCTTCCAAACGATAAAGCCGTTTATTCTTCCCAAAAGCGGCCACATCCCTGCAAAGTTCGGAACAGTGTCGTCATAAACAAGCTCCGTGTTTCCCGTCCTTAAAAGTTTACCCGAGAGATTGTTTCCGTATCTGTAAAGGTCAGGCGTTGCGGTTTGTTGGTTCGAAATGATTTGCAAGCGTTTTTCTGCCGCCGTTGCTTCGGGTTTCAAAAGCTCGACGGTCGTGTCAATCGTCGGAACGTAAGTAATCGTCCAGAGTATGCCGTATAGGTCGGAATAGCTCTCGCTCCAAAGTGCAGTCGTGTTCGAATACCGAACGTCAAGGCTGTCAATGTCGGTCGTCGGATATTTCACTTTCGCCCACGCTTTCAACGCCTGTTTCAAAACGTTTTCGTAGTTCGTCATAGTGAAAAGGAAAAACTTATAGGTTGAAACAACGGACTGCTCCGTTTGTCCCCTTGTGTACGCCATATAGTTGTTCTTTTCCGTTTCGGTTAAAGTTTGATAGTATTCGCTGTCAACGAACCATTCCGTGAAGTCGATTTGGAAGTCCGACATATTTTCTATAACGAGCGACGGAACCCAAGATTGCGCAATATACTTTCCGAACGCAACGTTTTTTGACAAGGTAAAGGCGGCCTTTGTTATGTACTCAACAGGGAACGCAAAAAGAAACTCTGCGTCGTTTGTCGAGGCCGAGGCCGTCCTTGCCTTTAAGGTGTTGACTTCTGTAACCTCTCGCGCTCCGACTGCGTTTTTCACGTCGGAATAAATACTTCCGCAAAAGTCGTCAACGTTATTGCTCCGTGCAATCGTTATCGGTTCGATTGTTTCGATATCGGAATATTCCGTCAAAGAAAAATGGCCGATTTCGATTTTAAGCGTGTCGCCCCACTCTGTGATTGTTGCCTTTGCCCTGCTATCGAATGCAGAAAAAATAGCGTCCAAAACCTCTCGGAGCGTTCCCGACATTTTGACTTCTTCCGCTTCGTACTTTGCCAAAACTTCCGCTGTGGCCGTGGCGACGGAAAACTCGACGGCTTTTGTTTCGCCGAAAACAGCCATTTCGACGTTCTGCAATAGCTTGTTGACTTGCTGTTGCATTGTGTCTTTCGTGTTCGTCAGAATTGCGGCTTGTAAAACAAACTTTTCCAAAATCTTTGTCTGCTCCACTAAAACAAGCGTATGTTTCCATAATCCTTGTTTATCCGCTGGTGTTACGTTATCCGCTCCAACGCAAAAATCGAGGTAGTTCACCCCGAGTTGAATAAACGCTATTCTTACTTTTGTAAACGGCTTTATCGCCGCTCCGCTGTTTGAGTAAACGACAACGGTCGCCGTGGCCAAAGTTATGCCGTCGGCCGCCTGTGTAACGGTGAAGCCCTGCTCCGCCTGTTGTTCTACGTTGTTTATTAAAACCTTTATCATCTACCGCCCCTCTGTGAAATGTCGCCCAGTCTTTCACGCAAAAACGCAACCTCTTGTTCGTTCTTCCTTAACTCGACAGCTTTATTCGCCGCCGTAATGCCCAAAGCCGCAACAGTCATTGCCGCGCCCAACGGAGAAGAAAACGCCTGCCCAACGAGCGTTGCCGCCGAAATCGCTTCGTTTATGGTCGTCTGCCGCAAGTAATCGCCTGTCAAATCGCCATAGCCTGAAACCGCCCAAGTGGCCGCCTTTTTTGCAAACTGTACGGCAATCACTCTGCCCACGCTCTTATCCTCTTTTTCTTTCTCTTTCGGAGTTTGAGTGGTGGACGGACTTTCCGTGTCTTTCACCTCGGTTTCGTAAACGGCTTTAATCGGTATAACATACGCGTTTTTTTGCATAAAATCACCTCGTCAAAGTTAAAAGATAATAGCCGCCGTCCTGCGCATTGACTTTTGTCAGAGAGTACGATTGCGCCGTAAAAGTTTCCCCCTCGGCGGTGTAAACAATACTCTTCCCTGCCAGTCCCTCACCGTTCTTGTCGTCGTAAAGCTCTTTGAGGAAAATCTTTTGCAGATTGTCGTCCGCCGCCGCCACTATGGACAGCGTGCAGGTCTTTGAGTTGTTGACTTTGGAAAACTCGAGGTCTTTCTTCCCCATAGGTAGCCTTTGAGCAAAGTTCGGATTCGAGCCGTTTTGCTGTTGAAAACAATACTTCAACGGATAGGAAGTGTCGCCGATTTTGAGCGTTCCTATTATTCCGCCCAAATAAGCGTTTGGCGAGTATTCCGCCGAAACATACCACGAACAAACCACCGCTTTCGGCGTTGCCCCCTTTGTGTAAATATCAAACGGAGTTGCGAAAGAGTAAATGCCGAACGATAGCTTTGTGTAAATTTTTTGCCCGTCAATCGTGAATTGCAAAAACCCCGTTTGCTCTTCCGAGATTTCCGCAATCGCTTTTCGCACTTCGTCAATCTTGTTTACGTCGAAAACGAGCGTAAACAGAAACGGACACTTTGTTTTTTCAACGCTCGGGATAACCGAACGTTCCGCCCCTCCGACTTTCGACAAAAGGAAAATGGAATCGGGCTTGAGAAAAAGTGCGTCCGTTCCGACATCTTCCCGAACGATAATCTCCTGCGGTTCGGTCATTGTTTCGGCGCCCACGGTGTAAACTTTGTCAAGTTTCGCGTGCAGACATTCTGCGATATAGTTTGTAAAAAATGTTTGAAAAGTCATAGCTCTGCCGCCTTGTCTTGCTGTCTTTCATAAAGACGCTGTTCGTTTTCCATTATAAGCTCCCTCGCCTCTTCGTCGGTAAGGTCGCCGCCGAGGATTTGCCGCATTGTTTCCAGTGCGGAGTTTATCCCCCTTTCTATCCAACCCTCATTCGGATTGTTCCCGTGCTTCCACGGTTCGTTTGTTTTAATCGCCACATAGTTGACGGTCGTATCTTTGTTTTCATAAGGCGTGGTTTCGTCGCCTATGCCGACAAAAACACCCTGCTCCGTTTCGTAAACCCTTATCGAGTTGCAAAGGTTGCCCGTGTCGTAAGGGCATATTGCTTTGAGAGCCGAACACAAAAAGTCCGCCGCAAGGAATAGCCTATCCCGTATCATACAAGCGTTAAGGTGAAAACCTTGCTGTTTGCCGAACGTGAGGACGGCCGCACATAAACGCTCTCGACCGAGTAATCGTGTCCGTTCCACTCTACCACATCATCAGCCAAAACCCCCTCAAGGACTTTGCTTTCGGAGAAAAGCGTAACGGAACGACGAGGGGACAGAAGTCCAACCGTTGGCGAAATTTGCTCTTCTCTGCGGTCTTTTTCCCACGCTTTGAAAGGCTGAACCTTGTATTCCTCAATGTTCGTTTCTCCGTCCAAAACGCGCCTTTTAAGATATGCCGTTCTAAAAATCACTCAAATCACCCCACGTTGTTCTTCCGCCTCTGTATAAAAGGCCGCCGACAGACAGTTCCAACCTCGCCATAGGTGCGAGATAACGCCGCAAAAGCTCGTCTTCGCTTATCGTTGCGTTCGTGTCAAAGTTTATGCCGACAATCGTTGTGAAGTCGCCCACCTTCGTCCAGTAAAACGCTTGCTCGAGCTTCGCATTGTAAAACGCTTCTTTCTGCTCTTCGGCCAGTCTTTCCTCACGGAACGTCGGATTCGTTCTTTTGACATAGAGCGTTATATGCCTATCCACTCTGTTGACAAACGCCACGTCCTGCATAGGTTCGGGCATTGCTTTCAGAACGTCAGACAGGTTCTCGCCGAATCGGCTTTCGTAATCGTCCAAAAACTTTTGAGCTTCCGTTATTGTCATTTTTGCCACCTCTTATAAAAAGTCAGGGGCAGGGGAATTCCCCCACCCCCTTTTGTTTAGGTTTTTAAGCCGCAGCTTGTGCGTGCAGATAAATACCTGCGACTTTGTTGTCATAGACGAACTCGTCGTGATAAATCCTGTACTGGAATTTGTACGCGTCCATTTCTTGGTTTTCGTCAGGAGTGAAAATTCTCAAACGAACGTGTTTTGCAACAGCGATAACCGCAGATTTTGCGACAATCATAAAGTTGATTTGAGCGCCGTCGTCAGCTTTTGCGAAACCGCCAGTGTCGCCCGTGGTGTTGCCTGCTTTGACGTCAATCTTGGTGTAGAAGCGGCTTTCAGGAACCTGAACCACTTTCATTCCGTCGAACACGTCAAAGTTTCTGTTAAGGTTGGTGTCGCCGTTTGCGAAACGGTAAGGCTGAGCTCTCTTCAACATCTGATAAACCGCAGGAGTGAGATAGAGGATTCTATCTTCGAGCGGAACTTCGTCGTTGGTGAGTTTTGCCATTGCGTCGTCGATTGCCGCGCCAACGGTTGCGTCGGTCAAAGTGCCAGCGGTAGCTTTGGAAATGCCGGCTTTCTGTGCCAAAGTGGCGAAACGGTAAGCGTCGATTTCAGGAACGACTTTCTGACGGATAAAGGTTCCCAAAAGGTTGCCGGCCATAACGTCGAGGGTTTCCTCGTTGTCCATAACGTCAAGGTTAAATTCCTTGCCACGGTCTTGGGTGAGATTCATGCTCTCCCAGTTAGCGGTAACGGAGCCGTCGGTGAAGCCGCTGTTTCTCGAATAGTTCGAAAGCGGGTCAAGTGCGACTTTCAAAACCTTAACGGTTTGTGCGCCGTCGAACAGAACAGGAGCGCTCTCGAGGTCGACGGTTTTAGAAGCGGTTTTATACACTTCGTCCAAAAGCGGTTGATATTTTTCCGCAAGTGCAATAGAGTTTGCCATAATTTTAATCTCCTATAATTTTTTAGTTTTTACTTAAGCCCGAAAGCGGTTCGCATTTTTGCGTCGTCCCCATCTGGCGGCGGAGAGATTTTCTTGCCTGCCTTGATAGGTTCTTTCTCTGCGAATAAATCGGGATATTTCTCTTTCAAGCCTTTGAGCTGTTCTTCAAAACCGTTGAGCTTTTCGCCCTCAAACGTGAGTTTGTCCCTTTCAACAAAACCTTGCAAGAGTTCAGGATGTTTCGCTCCTGCTTCTTTCAGGCCGTCAAAAACGGAGTGTTTCACTTTGATTTCCGTTAAGTTCTTTTCGTAGTTCTCGGCCGCCTTTTGATTTTCAGCCGTGAGCTTTTCGATTTGCGCCTTGAGTTCAGCGTTCGACTTGTTGCTGTCCGCAAGCTCCGTCAATTGTTTATCCCTTTCGGCCAGTTGGGTTTGAAGCTCTTTTACCTTGTCGCTTTCCTCTTTCAGTCTGCTGTGAGGTATAAAGTTCCCGAACCCGACGAAAAGGTCTTTTTCGTCTTTCAGCTGTTCAGACAAAGAATTGTAGATGTCCTCGGTCAGTTTGCCTTTGAGTTGTTCAAAATTTGCCATATAAGCCTCCTCTACGGTGTTTTACGTCGTCGCCGACGATTGAGTTTCTTTTATGTCAAATAGCTGTTTTCGCCAGCCATTCGTTTTTATATAGTGTATCTGTAAGGATAAATCGGCCGCCCGTTCATTAACGATTTTTTCCGATAAATCCGTTCTAACCTTTCAGCTTTGGCCGAGAGCCTGTCGGCTTCCTTTTCTCCGCCGCTCGCCCTCATAACCGCCGCCTGTTGTTTCACTTTGTAAATTTCCGTTTCGTAAGTTCTTTGCATTCGGTCAACCGCATATTCCCGTTTGATTTCCGCTTCTGAATATTCCTGCGGAGCTTTCTGCCCTATGTAAGCGATAACTCTGTGTCGGCAGTTGAAACCGCTTAAAATGCCGTTTCCGTCGTTATTTACCCCTCGCATAGCGTTTTCGATAGGTTCGTAACGATTGCCGTTTTCCACGCCGTATGTGCCGTCTAAACTATATAACCGCCCTTGCCACTTTGCACACCTCGGCGAGCAGTTTGGATGAGAAGTCGTCCAGACTAACCGAACGCCCTTTGCTTTGAGTGCGGCGAGGTCTTCCATATTCGCCTCAAACCTGACCGCCATTTCCGCTCTGTTGCGGAGAGAAACGACATAGCTTTCTCCGTTTCGAATATCGCCTGCAATCGGCGGTTCTGCCGCCAACGCTTCCAAAGCAATTTGAAGTTTCCTTTGATAGTCCGCAATGATAGGAACACCGAAGCTCTTTCCGTCGTTGAGATACCGCCTGACCTCGCCCAAAAGCTGTGAACCTTTCGCCTGTCCGTAATCGCTGTTAGCAAGATTGTTGTTCAAAATATTGTAAGTATAAGCGAGATACCAGTTCCACTTTTTTGCGGAAGCGACAAGTGCCTTTTTCGTAACCTCTCTTTCCTTTGGGTTTTCAATCGTTTTGCAATAATCCGAAATGAGTTTTGCAAGGCTTTTCGACAGCTCTGCTTGCGGCCGCCCCTCTGCGTTCGACTTCGCTATCTCGGTTTTAATATCCGCTATGACTTTATTGAGAGCAAGCAAAGAAGCCTGCGCCTTATCTTTCGCCAACATCTCCGACCTCGTTTATCAGACTGTCAAGCTCGGGAAGAGCGTTCGGGTTGTCAACACTCATTCCCTGTTCAATCTTTATAAGGTTGAGTTCGTTTTGGAGTTCGTCCTCGGACATATTCTTGTTGACATGTCGCACGACGTTTTCCAAAGAAACAATCTTTTGCATATAAGCGTTGCCCCAATCGGTCAAAAGCTCTTTTTGCGTGTCTTGGACGTAATCGCCAAAGTCAACCGAAACGGCGGTGTTCTCGTAATCGAGCTGGTCGATGTCAAACGGAAGTCCAACGTCTGCGTGTTGTTTTATCCACGACGTAAGCTCCAAACACCTCGTCAACATATTTTCCAAAAACGGCGTCCAAAGCTGGACTTTCATTTTCCTTGTGTCGATTGTGGTCTTGTTTCTTTCCTGCTGACTTTCCGCAGAAGCCGAAACGCTTTCAAGTCCCGTTATGCCCAAAGCGAACGGAGATAGCCCTGCAACGTTTATTGCGTTCGTAAGGTAGAAACGCAATTTTTCCATAAGGGACTGATACTTGTCGGGAATTTGCGTCCACGTCATTTGGTCGGTGCTCTTTTGGTCGGGGTCTGATATAACCTTGACAAACTTTTGTGTGAAGTCGTCCCGTAGGTCGTCCTTTAATACGGTTTTTCCGTTTGCGAGTTTTACCTCTTTTTTCGGAATCATATTGTCAGGGATATAAACCTTTGTTTTGTTCGTCCTTGTTTCTTCCGACAGCTCCGAAACGATTTCGTCCAGTCCGTCAAAGCTCGGAATTGCACCCTCATAGTCGGAAGCACCATAAGGCGAGTTCGGGAACCTCAACGACGGCGTTTTGTTCGGCTTCTCGAAAGCCAACAGCCCTTGAATTCCCTCAAACGTTACTTTCGGGTTTTCTGCCAAATCGTAAGTCTGCGGAATTGCCGTCAACGGAACCTCTTTATCGGCTCGCCAAAGCGAATACTCGATTGTAGCGTCGCCCTTTTCGTCCCTGCCGTATCTTTCGTGCAAACAATACTTGTCGCCCTTGTGTTCGAGGTAAGATTTGAAAACGATTGCAATCGTCTTTCCTCTTTCCTTTTCTACCCTCGCTTGCGTAACGTCGCAACATTCGAGAATCGGAAGCGGTGAAAGGTCGGTGTCCACGCTGAATTTGTAAAAAACGTGCCCTGTTACACTTTCCGAAACTGCGCCCTTGATAAGCTCTTTGCTGAAACCTATCTCGTCAAAAACCTCTTTCAGAACGTCCGTGGCCGCCTTTGTCTTTTTTTCGTCTATTTCGCCCTCATTGAAAACAGTCGCCTTTATGATTAAAGGATTGCCGAAAAGAATGTTCGCCATAGCGTTTGAAATCCTGCTCGGCAATCCGCTGTGTATCATTCGGTTTCCGTCCGGAACTCTGCGCCAGAAGAACGAGTTTGTCCCGATAATCCAAGTATGATACAAAAGCCGTAAGGCGTAAGGATTTCCTTGCGCCCAAATCTTATACTCCTGTATGGTTTGTGAAAAGTCCTGTTCTTCGCTTATCCCTAACCTCGCCGTCAACGCTGGATTAAACTCAAACTCTTTTCTGTATCTTTCCATATCCTCGTTAAACCTCTTGTATCGCCTGTTTCTGAAGTAATCTCTAATTCTCATTGTTTGACCTCAAAAATGCTCGCATGTGCCTTGTCAAGCCGTACTCCGCACTGTCCATTATGTCGTTCTGCGGTTCGTTCAAGTCCTCACGTTTTTGCCCTTTCTGCCCCTCTGCCCACTTCGCCATTCTGTAAGCGTTATAGGCTTTGCGGCCGCCCTCGTTTTTGTTAAACACTATCCTGCCAGTTGCAAACCCGATTATAAGCATATCTATTCGCTCTTTGATTGTAGCCTTATAGGAACCGATGACCGGCGGTAAATGTTCTTTTTTGAAGCGTGTTTTCAAGTCCTCAATGTAGTTCTGTTCCGCACTGTCAACCGCAACATAGCTTATAGGGACAATCTGTCCCCACCTCTGTATAGCCGCAATCAGCTTTTCCGTCTTCGCCGCATAACCGCACTGTTGAAACTCCACAAGGTCGCAGATACAAACCTTTGAATAGTCAGGTTTCCAGCCAATCAAACAAACGGAGTTCTTCGCCCTCGTTGCGCCTATGTCAACTCCAACACCCCACTCTGAATATTCGAGCGTGTCCACGTCCTCGAATAGGTCGTCCGACATATACTCAATGAAGATGTTGTCGTTCGGCGTTCCTCTTTCGCCTAAAATCTTTATCGTGTAGTAATAGCTCCCTTTCGGATAAATCCTTTCGGCGGCGGCTATCTTTTCAGGCGTCATTATAGGATTGTCGGCCATTGTGAAATGCTCGTATAACCAGCCTTTCGTTTTCGGCGTTCTGTCCATGTCTGCTCTTATTGAGGCAGGGACATCGCCCACCGTTTCGCACCTGTTGATGTAGTCGGTGTAAATGTAATGCGTCGGAGCGTCGCCGTTCAAAGTCCAAACCGTAAGCGGATTGTCAAACGAAACTTGCCTTGCGAAGCATTCGTCTATAAACTGTTTGTTCGCAACGTTTACCTCGTCAACAAAAATGTTTTCTATCGACAAGCCGACGATGTTCGTCCACTTCGATTTGTCCGCATACCCTGCCAAAAGGATTTTTTTAACCCCTTTCGGCGTTTCCATTCTGACATAAGACCGCCCCACTCTGTCCTTTTCCAGTGAGCAGTATTCGGGATATAACGTCAAAAGCCCGAGTTCGTCCTCGAGTATGTTGTTTTTTATCGTGTCAAGGTCTTTGCCTGCAATGAGGTGTAACGGAGCGTCGCTGTCGTAAACCTTGTAAAAGAACAGCTGTTTCGCTATAACCGTTTTTGACGACCTTATCGTCCCCTCAAAAACAAACAGCCTTGTCGTTGGTCTTAAACCGATTCGGAGCGTGTCAATGAGCTTTTTATTCGGCTTCAGCATCTTTCTTTAGCTCGGTAAGAACGGCCTTGACGTTGTCGTTCTCAAGAACAAGCCTTTGCGGTTCGACATTCTCCCTTTGGCCTAAAATCTGCTTGCCTAAAAAGATAGCCATTGTGGCGGAAGTTTCCGCAAGCTTCATCTGGATTCTTCGCAGGGACATTCTTCCCTCGGCCTTGCCTTTTTCGAGTGCTCCCAAAAAGACCTCTTTATTTTGAGCGTTGAGCAAGGTTGTGTCGGTAGTTCCTAAACAGCTTGCTATTTCATCATTTGTGCATTGAAGTCTGCCCAAAGCCTGAACGAGGTCAATCCCTGCCTGATTGAGTACAAGCAAGGGACGACCGCCAGTTTGTTGTTTATCAAAAAATGTGTCTTTGTTTTTGCCCACGTCCGAACCCCTCTTTATTCGTATTCGACAAAGTAAGCCAGTTTTGAGCCCGTAACCTTTTCCTTTACGATTTTGACCTTATAGCCGTTTTTAATCAGTAAAAGCGCGAGCTGTTCGCTGTCTTCCTTTTTGTCAATCTTAATGCGTGTCATACTCCACCTCTCTTTATTATATATTCGGTTTTGCCGTTTGTCAACCCTTTATGACAAATTTTTTATCCGTTGATAGTTTGATAGCCGACAAGCGAAAAACCGCTGTAAATCAAAACTACCGTGTATTCTTCGCTAAAAGCGAAATATCCATTGCTTTTCTTTGCCGTATAAATGACCGTTAGTTTATAGGCCGAAACCCTCGTTCCGTCTGTTGAGCTTTTCCAGAAACAGATTCGTTCCGCATTGATTGTTCCGTTTATCTCTCTGTTGCTTTTCCATATCTCAACGGCTTTGTTCTTTTCTACGTTTTTTACTCCGCTTATTGCTAAAAGCAATAACGCAACGACTATTGCCAGTGCTATGAGTGTTTTTGTCCTTTTTTTCATTCTTTCTTTCCCCCTTTATCTTTCAGACAACCGTCCGTGAATGGATTTTGCGTGCAGTCCGTCCCCGACCACGCAGGGCAGTCTTTGCACATTGTTTCGACTTCTTTCCAAGTATCCGTGTAATTCTGCCAGCCCTTTTCTGCCTTTGCTTTTTCCCGTTGTTCGGCTTTCCACCGCTCGTTTTGATAGTCGGCAATCGCAAAAAGTGCGAGCACCGTTCCCGAAACAAGGGCTATTGAATACGTGAGCGTTAAGACAACCGTCGGCCATGCAAAGTGGAATTCCGGAATAAGCTCCACGGCGAACCATACGCCGAACGCCATTATCGCCAAAAGCACGATTATGATAAATATCATATTGTAAAGTTTTCTTGCCATTTTTTCTATCTCCTATTGCGTTTTTTGTGTTTTCGCCTTACATAACAGTTACGCCTTTCCGAGCCTAACCAAAGTTCATAACGCCGACATATCCAGTTTTTTGTTTCTATATCGTCTGCCGACATTCCGCGACTATTCAAAAGTCTTTCAAGGTTCATTTTTACCGCTCCTTAACATAGCACCACGGCGCACACGGGCGTTTCATAGGCACTGTGCCGTCAAACCTGCCAAACTCGCTTAACTCTCTCGGCCTGTCGTAAATCTTTAAGTCGGATATATGCCAGCCGTAAAGGGTTTTTAATCCGCCATAAGCGTTTAAGTCATCGTTCGTTAAACAACTCAATTTTAGAATTTCCTCGCGCATTTCAAATCCGCGTAACCCTAACGGCGTTAAAAACATAACCTTATCGCAGATAAACTCACCAATTACTTGACCTATTCTGTAACGCCCAAGTACGGAAAAACCGTGTACTCCTTTTGTGCTGTTTGTTTCATAAATATAACATCTAAAAGGCGGCTCGATTTTAGGACGCGTTTTTCTTACTTCTATTGTTTTTTCTCCTGCCGCTATTGCTTCACACCATTTCGGGCGAATACTGATTAAAACACTTTTCATTCGTCTTTCTCCTTGTATAGAATAACCACCAAACAGCCGTCATAACACGGGCAAGGAATAATGTTCAGCACATTTTCATACCCGATTGAATTTATAACGTTTGCAATGTCTTTCGGCTCTGTCGTAATTTCTTTTACTCTCATTCTTCTACCTCCACAATAGTGTTAACTTTCAGAACACAAAGCGGGCGCACGCCGCCGGGAGTAAAGGTTTCGGCTAAGTGTAAAGTGGCGTCCTTCCAGACAGTGCGAGTCAAGAACGAGTTTTCCAAACTGTCCGCAGTGATTATCCAGTACCACTCGTCGTTTTTTGAGTTTGGATTATAGCAGTTTGGAATGAGCTTTCTGTATTTGCGGTATTCGTCGCAAGTCAAGAGCGATACCGTGTCCATACAGTGTCCATATTCGGTCATTCCGTCGTCGGTTGTCAGGTCGCGGTCGAACAGAGCTAATGCGCTTGTGTCGATATACTTTCTAATAACGCTTGGGAGCGTTTGTCGGAGCGTTGAAGTTGCCCAGTTGTTTCGGTTATCCTCAACATCGTCAAAGCGTTGTTCGTTAGGCAATACGTCTGCCGCAAGGCACAAACTGCCGTTGTGGGTGGCGGCGAGTTTTATAAATTCTATCTTGCCGAATTTGAATTTGCTTCCGATTTCAACGTCTTTAATTTTCTTTTTCATTTTCTACCTCCTCGATGAGGTTATCTATATAACCGGTATATGCCCAACCATTCGGTGCGCTATTTAGTTTCTCTTTCAACTCTTTAAGCACATCAATTTTAGCGTGTTTTTGTGCTGTTTTTACAAAATCACAAGTCAATCTCGCTTCAAGTTTCTTGGCCAGTTCGCAATTTTCGTCGTTCAATCGCTCAATTTCGGCTTGTTGCCAAGATTGCAAATTTTTCAGCTGTCTGATTTGTTCTTTTGCTTCGTCAAACTGGCCTTCAAGTCCTCTGACTTGCCGTTCCAGCTGTTCTATTTTTCTGTCACGATACGCGACTTCGGTGTTAAGCTTGTTGATTTCGGCCTGCGAAGCAGAATTGTTTTTGTTTATGCTGAACTGCACTTCGTCCACGATTTCGCCTTTAATTGGCATTTCGTCGTCGCGTTCGATTTTGGACAGCGTTACCGTCAGGTCGTATAACGCACTCCTTTTTTCAACTCGAATAATGTGCATAAGGCTGTCAAGAGTGCTCACTTCATATTGCCTGACTGGCAAAAAACTTGTTTGTTCAATAGTTGCTGTGTAAGTTGTCATAATATTATCTCCTATAAATCTATACTTAATTATTTATACTTTTTCTATCATACCTATATCAAACGAATAGGTATTGGTTAAATCCTCTAAATCTTTACAGTTAAAGAAGTTCAACTTGACTTGACCGTTTAATCCCAAATTTACGATTTCCGCATACTTCCCACAAAGCGGTCTCTATCGACAGTGAAGCCGTATAATGTTCGCCATACGGTCTCCAAGCAGTTTAGCCTCCTGTTTATTCATCAAGGTCGAAATAGTCTTCTTCAAGAGTAAATACCTCCCCATAGTAGTCTGCAGGAGCGAGCGTTTTTGCGGAGACATACCCGTCTTCTCCCATTGATACCACTTTTCCTAACCAACCCATCTTTTGAGTTGTTATAACATACTCATTATTGCTCTTTTCGTTCGCAATAATAATATCTCCTACTTTGAACTTAGCCATTTTTTATTTCTCCTATATAATCGCTATAATCTGCGATATAAAGTGTTGTTTTGTGCGGTGTGCCGTCTGCCGCCTTGTAGCGGTGGTCGTAAAAATCAGCATAAATATTGCCGTTGTTCACCGAGATATGTTGATTGCCGATATATTCGAGGCTCTGCAACTCCTCTGGATGGAGGTATCTTTTCAACACCTTCCAGATTTGCTTTTTTGTCCGCTCCTTTACTTCAAGCACTCGGCCGTCCTTGTGATAGAATTTCATTTTGTTCTCCTTTCAGGCCTTAACGGCCTTATTCTTTTTATACTTTAATTATACGCTATTTTTAGTCAAAAGTCAACTATTTTTAATAGTAAAAACCAATCTTTTTTTACTATTTTTCAGAGAAGAAAAAACGGCCGTTTATGACTGCTTTTCTATGAAATCAAAAAACTTTTGCAAAGCCTTTTCTTTGTTTTTGTTCGGTTTCCCGTTGATGTCAACGACGAGGTTTTTTTCGAACAGTTTTGCGACGTCCCTTTGAGCGTTTTTGTAGCCCTGTTTGAGGCCGTCCCGATATCCTTTCGACGGAGCGTTTTCGTTCATTCCGACCTTTCCGCTATCCTGACCGCCGACCGTCTTATTCCGCAACTGATAACCACGGCTCGCCCAGTCTTTTATCGCTTTTCGTTCCGCCTCGTCCAACTCTTCCGAAAGGCAATATTCGACCGTGATTTTATAACCGTTCGGGCTTTTGTCAAACAAACCGTGTTTCCGAATAGACTTGTCGATGTGTTGTTCGTAACCAGTCAGATGTTCCGCAAGCCTCGTCAGAACCTTTTTCGCCTGACCGACATAGGCGTATTTTATGCCGTTTTCTTCTCGGTAAAAAACGTATATGCCTGGACAGTCAACCGCCGCAGGGCAAAGAAGCTGAATCCTGTTTTTGTTCGCAGCTTCGATTGCCTTGAATTGTCGCCAGTTCATTTCAGACATTTATTAACCCCCATTCTGCGAACTTTTCAAAGCCGCCGATTTTGTCGATGTAATCTCGGGCAATTTTGACGATTTCCGAATAAGGCTTGCCGTCAATGGTGGTGTCGCCGATTGCACAACAAAGGTTGGCTTCTTCGCCTGTTCTCTGTGCTTTCAAAAACGCATAGATATTGACCGAAACGTCAGCTTTTGACAGGTCTTTTCCGTGCAGGCCGCCGCCTGTAACCGCTCTGCCCATATCGCTTCCGAGCTTTCTGTTCGTCGCTCCGCTGTCAACGTCGGTTCCGCCTGTCCAGTAGCCCAGCGGATTTATCTTCGTTTTTGTATAGCCATATTGTTCCAAAACACGCCGCAGAATATCGCTGTCGGTGTTGCTCTGACAAACTATCAGTTCTTCGCCGTTTATAATATACTTTCCGTCACTTTTGTTTAGTCCGAATATAAACTTCGCAACCTCTAAAAGTTCCTTTTCTTCGTCGTTCGTCGGAACGCCCTTGAATATGCCGTTATCGCCGCAACGAATTTCTGCCGCCTGATTTGCTGACAAAATGCAATCTTGCGAAACCTCTTTGTATGTAACATATTCAATTCCCGAAATTCTTTTTACCGCCGCACAAACATCTTGTTTATCCAAAGACACGCTCGTTTCTGCAATAATTGCACAATCGCCGTGGCCGATTAGAACCTCGACGGCTATTCTTGGATTTGTTTCTTTCTGATAAGCAAGGTCAACCAACGCTCCTGCTATTCTGTCTGCCACTTTATCAGGGTGGCAAGGGTTTACTTTTTCAAACATTCCGTTCTCCTTTTTTACTTTATTTTTTGCGCTTTTTCGCCTGTCAGCTTTTCCCAACGCTTTATAATAACATCGCAATATTTCGGTTCAATCTCCATTGTGAAACATTGTCTTCCGGTTTGTTCGCAAGCAATAATCGTTGTTCCGCTTCCGCCGAACAAATCTAAAACCATATCCCCCGACCTTGTAGAATTTTCCAAAATTTCCACAAAAAGCCCTATGGGCTTCATCGTCGGGTGTTCCTTGCTTTTTGTCGGACGGTCGAACTCCCAAACGCTCGTGTTTTTGAATTTTCCCTTTCCATAAAATTTATGCGTTTTGTTCCACCCAAACATAAAAGGCTCGTGCCTGTAGTTATAATCCGCTCTGTTCAAAACGATTGATTGTTTAAGCCATATAAGCTCATGTTTGACTTGCCAGCCCGCGTCCCTCATCATCATCATCATCATCATGTGAGTGCCGCCTTGCGGCATAAAGCAATAAACAGAGCAATCGTCGGCGGCGGCTACTCTTGCGTTCTTAAAAGCAGGAAGCCAAAGTTTTTGACCACATTCCTCATCGGAATCGAAATTGTCGTTTTTTATTTTTCTTTCCGTTTTTGCGCCGTCAATATAGTTGACGTTATAAGGTGGGTCTGTTAGGAACAGCTTTATCCTCTCTCCCCCCCCCCTATAAGGGTATCGACATCTGATTTTTTTGTACTGTCTCCACACATGAGCCTATGCTTGCCTAACTGCCATATATCGCCGCATTTGCAAATCGGATTGTTTTCTTCGTCAACTTCTGGAATCTCGTCTTCGATGATTAACAACGGTTCTTCAAAAGATGAAAAATCAAACCCGAAATCAAAACCCTCAAAGTCGAGGTCTTTTAGCTGTTCTTGTAAAATATCCAAATCCCACTCGGCAAACTCGCCTGTCTTATTGTCCAAAATGCGATATTTTTGTTTTTGTTCTTCCGTCAAGCCCTCTTTTACGACAACCTCGCATTCTTCCCTGCCTAACTTTTTCAGAGCTTTCAAACGCGTATGCCCTGCCAAAACGACGTTGTTTTCATCGACGACAATCGGCGAACAATAACCGCATTGCTTAATGCTTTCAGCGACCGCGTCAACCGCTCCGTCGTTCTTCCTCGGATTTTTCCCGTAAGGCTTAATCTCCGATAGTTTCATCTTCTTTAATTCCATTTTTTACCTCTCTTTTATTAAAAATTTTCAAAAACCATTCGCTGATTTTATCTTGATAAACAACAATTAAAGTCATTGCCACGCCTGCCGCAACCCCTATTGAAAGCCACCAGTACCACGAAATGCCCAACTTCGCAAGCAAAGCGACGAGCTTCGTTCCGAATATCGTCCAAAGTGCGGCCATTGTTCGACTCAAAACTTGCACTCCGAAAAAAGTCGAATACCGCATATCCGTCAGCCCTGCCAAAAGACAGAGCAAGTCGTCGGGGAAAACTGGCAATACAAACATAAACATCAACGTTGTTTTTTCTCGGCCTTTCATTTTTACTCGCCACTTTTCGACCGTCTGCGGCTTTGCGAACTTGTAAACGGCTTTCAGACCGAACTTTCGACCTATCCAAAAAGCCAAAACCGAACCGCCGATTTGCCCGACCAAAGTCAGAATCAAACAAAGCCACCAGTCGAATAAAAGACTTCCGGCAACCGTCACCGGCGTTGAGTTTATCGGAATGAACGTTACTTGCAAAAACTGAACCACCGTGTAAACGATAGGCGCAAACGCTCCGCTATTCTTTATTATTTCTATTATTTTTTTTGCCACGCTTGCCCCCTTTGAAATCGTTTATTATCCAACCGATAAACCACGAAACGGCCGCAAACATCGCAAACACAACAAACCACAATATATCGCTCATTTTTGCTCTCCGTATTTCGCTTTTTCATAGAAGTCAATCAACGGCGTTACTCTTTTTTGTAGCTGCTTTATTCTACTGTCAAGCTCTCGCCACTGATGTTCGACATCTTCGAGGTCTGACCGTTTGACCGCCATTCGGTATCCTTTGCTGTCCGACGTGCTTATAATCGGTTTTTTTGTCGCAAGCACGCTCATTATGTCCCTCGCCTGTCGTTCGCTCTTTACTCCGCACACTTCGCAGACTTCTTCGAGGGTAAGCGTTCGGCCGTCCCTCATTTCTGCCCACAAAGCATTGACCTTTTCTTTCATATTGTCCGTTATAGGTTTTTCGCACTTCATAAGTAACTTCTCCCGATTAAAGCTCGGAACTCTTCCCTGCTGTGTTCTTTTTCGAATCGCCGTTGAAACTCCTCTTTCAACCGCAAGTCCATTTCACGGTTTCCGTGGACGGAGTTTTTTCCGCCCATATTGTGATGATAATTGCACAAACGAACCGTGAAGCCGTATTTTTCCGAAATCGCCCTTTTTGCCGTTCCAAAATAAACGTGGTGAGTGCACTCGGCTAGACGGCCGCAAAAATAGCACCTATCCATTAGACCACTCCTTGTTGATTTGCTCTTGCAAAATCTTTATATAGAGTTTTGTCGCGTTTATGCACTCAAGGTTCGCCTCGTATATCGTCTTTGCAACGTCCCTTTGAAAACGTTTCTCGGCCACGCTCGGGATTCCGTAGCAGATTTTGTCGATAACTCCGACGGCTTGCCCCTCGTCCCTTAACTTCAAAACTTCCTGCCGCAAAAGGACTTTATAATCGCGTTCAGCGGCGGCAAACGCTGTTCCGCTTTTGCGAAGCTCTTTCACCGCCACCGTCAGCTCTTTCATTTTTTGTTCAAGCTCTTGTGTTATATCCATACTCTAAAACGGACAATCTTCCGCCCTGACTTCCACTTTCGGCAAGCTTTCCGCCTTTTGACACTTCATGCAAAGCGGCCTGCCGTATCTTTTCAACGAATAATTGTAAACCGCAGGGGAGATGTTTTCGTCGCAGTCAGCGCAAAATCCTTTCCTGTATTCTTCTTGCGGCTTTTCTTCACCGTTCGCCGTTACTTCCACAAAGTCCGCATTTTCGACTTTCGGCTCTGCTTTCGGTTCGGCTTTTTTCTCCGTTTTGGCGACCGCACCGTCTTTCGGATAGCTGAAAACGATTGCGTTTTTTTCGTCGGCAATCTTCAAAAGCGAGATTTTGCCCGATTCGTTGTAGCCGATTTCCCAAACGCGATACTTTTTCCACGGCTCGGCCATTGTCCACTTTTCTTTGCCTGCCGCTGTCTTCGTCCGTTTAACAGGGACGGAAATCCCTATTCTTGGAGCAGTATAAAGCTCACGACCGATTCCCCACTTAAAGCCAGCTCGTTTGAATGCGTCGGAAGCCTCGGCCTTGTACTTGTTGTCATCGGTTTGCTGGCTTTCAATTCCGCAGTCGGTTTTTGCAACGTTTCTGCCGTCGATGTAAACCGTGATTGTGCAGAACAGCTGTTCGCCGATTCTTTCGTATTTATCCGACCAGTTTTCCGCACCGAACACTTCGTCCAAAATGTCCATATCCACTCTTGCCGTCTTATAAAGCAAAAGCATTGCCGTTCCGTTTTCGCCCTCTTTGTAAGGCTGTTTGATTTCCGAAACACGCACTTCGATTTCGTCCGCCCTCAACTTTCTGATAGTTCCCATTTTTCGTTCTCCTTTTATTTTAAGTTTATGTTTGTTCTTTCTTCGAGTTCGCAACCCTCGACAGCCACTCCCATTTTGAGCGACGTTTTGATTTCCGCAAGGTTCGGTTTTTTAACGACCTTTTCGTCGATATAGCAGTCAGGGATAAGCTCCTCGTTTATCACTTTGACCGCCACCGACTTTCTGAAGCCGACCGTAACTCTTGCGCTCTCAAAACTTTTGCCGTTCAGAACCGACGTTAGATAACGCTTTAAGCTGTCCACCTTTTTTTGCTTCTGCTCCGCTCTCTTTTTAAGGTTGTCGCTTTCAGCCTTTAAGGCCGCAATCTCGGCCGTCAAAGATTTGACGTAGCAGCCGATATTTTCGACTTTATCGTCAAACGCAATTGACAAGTCGTCTAAAAGCTGTTTCGCCTTTTCCTCGTCGATTTCGCCCGTTTCTTCGTCGATACACTCCGCATTGTAACCTTTCACCAAAAGCTCCTCAAGAGCCTCGTTTATTTCGTAAAGCTTCATTTCTTAACTATTCTCCTCAATTCCAGTTTATTTTTGCCGTTCGTTTCTATTGCCCAGACCTCGCCTTTCTTTCCGTCAATCTCTTTGAAGATTGCTTTCGGAATCGTGATAGTCGCCTGCCCTGACTTTGTAACTTGCACCGCAACCGTTTTGACCATAGGTTCACCCCCTTTTTTCTTTACTTCCCTTTTATTATATACCATTTCCCGTTTATTGTCAACTATTTTTAATAGTTTTGTTTATAAGTTTTGCCCTTATAAGGTTCGTCCCAGTTCCATTCGTCTGCATCGCCCCAAAGCTTCACACCGTTTTCTTCGCCGAGATACACTTCCGCCCACTCTGGCCGTAGGCTTTCCGCCGCCTTTTTATAGAACGTCAATATATAATTGATGTCAAAAAAGACTTTCGGATTTTCCGAGCGTGCTTTCGGATAGTCTTTTGCGGCCATTTCGCACATTTTCGCCATAACCGCTCCGTCGATGTCGGCCGTGAGAACCTGAATCGAACTCACCGTTGCCGCCGCCTCGTCCCTTGTTTGCTTGCTGTAAAATTGCGGCGTGATAAATCGGCAAAGCGCATAAACAGCTCTCGCCTTGTCCCTCGCCTCGTTCTGCTCCGCAATCTGTCCGTAAAAAGTCGTCAATTCGTTCATAGCTCACCTCATAAGTCTTTCAAGTCTGACAGCCAGTCCGTTTCCGACCTGCCTTTCTTCAGGGCAAAGAACCCTTGCCAACTGTTCATCACCGACTGTTCGATGACGGCCACCGCCTCGCTCTCCGTCTTTGCGAGTTCGTGTAGCTTCTTCACCGCAAGCTCCAGTCCGTGAGTGGTTATCGGCTTTTTAATTGCCTTACGCATTTTGACGAATTCCCTCAACGGCTGTTGAATAGATAGAGGTTGATTTTCAATAACATCGTCAAGCGATTTTTCTTTCGCCTTTCCGACTGGCAGATTTGATGTTTTCTTCTCTTCTTCTTTTTTTATAATTTTTTTATTATCTTCTTTATTATTTATATCTTTATTATAGGGTAAAGTTTCTTTACTACCCCCCTGTAAAGTTTCTTTACTGGGTGGTAAAGTTTCTTTACTGGTGGTAAAATCTCTTAATGCTTCAAGATTTGCCCTATATTCATTATGAATAACGTCGTTTATTTTTTTGCTCGTTTTAATTATTAAATCCATCGCTTGCAATTCGGCAAGTGCTTTGTCAATTGTAGGCTTTGTTGCCCCTGTAAAGTCGCATAAGTATTGCCTGCTCCCATTAAAAGAACTTTCTCCGTCTTGCGAAAATCCATAAATTATAGCATAGACATTAAGGGCTGTTCCTTTTAGTTTCAATCGATTCAACATCCACCCTGTTATTTGAAAGTAGTTATTGTCTAAAACTTTTGACATTTTTAGCTCCTTTTTATATAATAAACCCCTCTGCTACTCACGGTGGCAGCCGATTTCGCAGAAGGGAAATATTAACTATTTATTGATTTTTCCGATAGCCGCTGCCACAACTACCCTTTGATTATACCACAACCGCCGCCGATTGTCAATGCTTTTTCCGATAATTATAACCGTTGCGGCCAAATTTTACGATAGAAATGTAGCGGTCGTGTTCTTTTTTCTTCTTTAACAGCTCCCGATACTTCAGAAACTCTTTATACTCCTCGCAATCGCAATGGCAATATAAGCTCCGATTCGGGCAGTCTTTACAAGGTGCAACCATTTTTGTCAACCCCCTGTTGCAGGACTTTTTCCAAAATGCCATAAGCAAAGTCAATCTTTTCAAGCTCCTCACGGCTTGCGGTTTTCGCTCTTTGCCTCAAAAAGAACTTTTGATTTTTTATAGCCATCGTCAGAAGCTCGAACCTTTCGGCGTTCCGCTCCGTCTTTGCGATGTCGGCCATTATGACCTCATATTCGTGTTGAAACTTTTCCATTATAAGCACCTCTCCACAATATAACCGTTTCCCCATTCGATTCCGTCGCCGTCGCCTTCTTTCGCTTCTTCGGCCGTCCATTTATAGCCTGTCTGATAAGTAAGACTTTTTGCTACCCCTGCCCACGAGGTCGCCCTCGTCGGGAAAATGCTTGCGTCGCCCGTCCTGATAAGCTCTTCAAGATGAACGACATCGCTCTTGCAATGCTCCCTTGCATACTTTTTGAGTAAATGTTTTTCTTCGGTGGTCAGTTCTCTGTAAACGTACATAGTTTATTCTCCTTTTTTCGCTAATTCTTCTTTAATCAATGCCTGCCTGAACAGTCGGTTGCCGTTCTCGTCTTTCGCAAAAAGCGACTGCCCGTTGTTTATCCAAACATAGCCGACAGGCTGCGTCATTGTGCCTTTCGTAATCTTCCACCCTTTCGGCATTTCAAAAATTTCAAACTCCGCCAAAAGGTCTCTGCTTTCTTTGCTCATTTCCATTTTATCTCCTTTATTCTTCGTCGGTGTTGCAACCGGCCATAGAATGCTCTTTGTTTGTTTCTTTCATTTTTGCGATGAGGTCGTTTATCATTTCGACCAACTTTGCGGCTTTTTCCGTGCCTTCTTTCGCCCAAATTCTGCCCATTTTGTTGACAGAGAAGAACGTGTCTTTGTACTTTGCAAATTCGCCGAACTTGCCGTCAGACGTTCCGAAAGTCCAGTAATCGCCGCCGTCGGCAGGAACGCTGATAAAACCGTTCTCGTTTGCGGTAAGATAAAAAGCGAGCTTTTCTTGCGCTTTTCTTCCATAGCGGTAAAACTCGTTCGTGCCTGCGTTGATGTAAGAATGGCATTTATACATTTTGATTTCTCCTTTTTTGGTTTGTTTGGCGACAACCAGTTTTGCGTTCCGAGGTTTCCCTCAACCTCTTTACAATTATATTATACGCCCTTTTTTGTAAAAAGTCAACTATTTTTAATAGTAAAATATACAACATTTTGAAATATTTTTGCAAAAAAAAGCCACCCTGTTGAGAGCGGCTTTTTAAGGAGGAGAAATGAGAACCTTTGCGAAAAGTTCAATGTAACTTACATCTCTTTTCATTATATTCCGTTTTTCTTGTGTTGTCAATAGGTAAATCGAAAAAAAGCAAATCCCCACAAAAAAAGTGAGGACTTGCCGAGAGGGATTATAACTGGCTTTCGCCGAGTTCGCTGTTGATGTCGGTCGGAATGGCGTTTTTGTCGCAAAACTGAATAAGCAAGCGACGGCGTTTCTGATAGCGAGTAACGATGTTGTTGTCAACCGCTTCAATGCCTGATTTGGTCGCCATAACGGCCGAGGTTGTCATAGGGATAAGGTCTTTAATGATGTTTGCCACCGTTTCCCACGACGGATTTTGCACGAGCTTCATTGTGAAGTACGACGTAATGACCGCAGTCAGGATATACTTAACGCCTTTAAGGCTGATGTCGTGTCGTTTTTGTGCCGCTTCTGACCGGCCGAGAGAAAAGGCTTTTTCTTTTCCGTCGTCCTGCTCGGTCAAAAGCATATCCGCATTGACCTTTGGTTCTTTCATTTTGTAGGCCTTTATAATGGCCTTTTTCTTTTTCTTTGTTAGCTGATACTTTTTTTCTTCGTCCGATAGCTTTTTATAGTCCACGGACGGCGGCGAAATTCGCCTTATTTGGGCAATATCCATATTTTGGTATATTTCATCAAAGTCGGCATAATCAACGCCCACACGCCCAAGTAGCCTTTTTCTGCGGCCTTTTAAGTCGTTGTCGGCGAACTGAACGCAAAACTCGTCCAGTCCGTCAACCTTTTTGCTGTCTATTATATGTCCGATGAGCTGATTTACGGCGTTTCTTGCGGCCTTTGCCCTCTTCCCTTGCTTCCGTTGCGAAACCGCTCCGAGATAACGCGACGTCCATATAAGCATTGTCAAAGCTCCGTTCGCCGCAAAGTTTACCCAAAACGATTTAGACCGAATGTCGTTCGTTTCGATGACGAAAAAGTTTATCGCCAAAATGCCCAAAAGCAAAACGAACGTTAGCAAGTCAAACATATACTTTCGAAACTCGTTGCCCAGTTTTTCCCTATCCATTTTTTACCCCTCTTGTTTTTGTTTTTTCAGATACTCTCCGATGATGTCCGCGCCCTCTTTGTCGCCCTTGTCCAAAAGGTAGTTACCCACTTTTCCGAGGACGAAAGAGCCGCCGTTTGAAGCGAACCCAACGGCCGTGATAACCCTCAATTCGTCCATTATAGGGTAAAGTCCCCATATAATTGCGAAAAGCAGCCCCCAAAGGACGAACGCGCCTGGATTCTTCATCTTTTCTTTTAAGCCTTTGAGCGCAGGAACGAACGATATAATCGCTATTGCCAAAAAGCCGCCCGACAAGGCTATTCCGCTCGCCGTAGTGTCGCCGCCCTTTTCAACCCAAATCGGAAATTGAGTAGCGGCCGCAACAATCGGAGCGGTTATGGCAAGGACTTTCGCCGAAACGTTGACCGCCTTGCCTTTCGTCGCTCTTTTCATAAACTATCCCTCCCACTCGGTAGGTTTTTTAGGTTGTTCGACCTTGATGTCCTCGGATTGCTTTTTAGCGTCCTCAACTTTGGTTTTCAGCTCGTTGAACTTCTCAACAAGGCTTTCGAGCGAAATCTTCATATCCGCCATTTTTTGGTTGTAGTGGATAGCGTCGCCGAAAAACCCCTCAATGACCGACTTCGTTTCTTCCGTGAGGTTCGAGTGAGCGTAGGCCGTATGGAGCATATTCACGCACGCAATGAGGATTGCTTTCAATTCGGCCTGCTGTTTCGCCTGTGCCTCGTCCCTTTCGTTGACAGCCCCCACCAAAGCAGCAATTTCGCCGTCTATTCGGTCAAACTGCTCCGCATAGCCGTTTAGCTTATCAACAGCCTTTTCGTTCGCTATAATCGCGTCAGAGGTTCGTTTGAAAACACCCTCTTGATTGTTGATATTTTGCGTTACTTTCGCCTTAACAGCAGAAGCAATCGCCGCCGAGGCTAAACCGATTAAACCGCTGACAACGGTCAGGATTTCCGCCTTGTACTTCTCAATCCATTCGGCAAGGTTTTTCGTCTTTTCTTGTTCGTTGAGCTTTTCGATAACGATGTCCGCCACTTTGTCCGCGTCGATTTTTTCGTCATTCTGTTGCTCTTGCTCGACGACCTCTTCTTCGGCATAACATACGACTGGACTTGCCAAAAGTCCAACCATAAGCACGAGCGCAAAGAGAATCGCCATAAGTTTGATAGTTTTTTTCATCATAACACCTCGTTTCCGTCTTGTCTTTTTTCGCACTTTTCAATGCGGTTTTCCAGTTCTTGAAGTTTGCTCTCAAATTCTGCCCTTATCGACCTTTCAAGTCCGTCGATATAGTCGCAGAACCGTTGCCCTCTGAATATAACCATTTCGAGAGGAACGCACTCGTATCTTTGCCCTTTCCCAACCACGATAACGTGGTTAGGAATAGGCTCATTTAGGTTGATAATGTTATAAACAATGTTTTTTTCCATAAGTCGCTCCTTATCTTGCGTTGTTTCTGACCGTATAGGTGAAAAAGATAGGTTTTGTCGGTTTGGTCGTGCACGTTATTGATAATGGCGTTGCAAAGGTTTTTCCGCTTACGATTTTACACCCTGCCGCTTCGAACGTTTCTTTGTCTGTTTCCGTAGCAAACGACAATTTGACTTCGCTGTTCCAAACAACCCCATATTCGATAAGGCTGCTGCTTGCCGAACCGCTGTCAGTCCATTTGAATGTTCCGTCCGTTTCAGGCACCCACTCACTAACCAAAACTGTCGTGCTGTGTTCGGATATGTTTTCTTGTTTGGCAGAAACAACATAAGCCCCTCCTGTTGTTGAACTTCCCACGACAGCCAGATAATAATCTGTTCCTATTAAGAATTTTGCATTGTCGTGTATGAGGTCGCCTGCCGAATCGCTTAAATAGTAAACTGAAGAAGAAACGCCATAGTTCAGTTCTATATAAGAGGTCGTATGTTTAACACTTGTTGGAGCAATTTTGTCCGTGAAAATGGCAACAATATCCGTGCTTAAAATCGTTTCGTCAAACGGAATTCGCACATAATATTCTTTCGGAATCGTAAACACATGAATCGGCAGGTATTCTGCGACGGTTGAAAAATCGGAAAAATACGCAACTGCTCCGTTCAGGCTATATGTCAACGAAGCTTCGGAAGTTATATTCGCCGTTGCCGTTGCTCTATCAACAACAACAAGTGTTTTTCCGTTTACGGCAAATTCTGCTTTTGCAACGGTTGTGCCGTCCGACAAGGTCATAGAAGAAGCCACTGCATAAACTGCCGTTGGTGCTTCCACTGAGGCTCCGTATTGAAGTTTATAGGATTTGCCGACTTCAAACTGCAACATTCCTCTGTTGTCTGCCGCAACTGCCGTGCGAGAACTTGTAGAACCTACGGCATAGTTTTGCGACGTAGTCATTGAAAAGTTCACATCGTTTCCAAGTTTGACGATGTTATTTTCTGTAAAAATAAACCGTTTCCCTTTTACTCCGCCACCAGTTCCAACATCTGACAAGTTCGCAATCTCGACGATTTCCGTTCCCGTTCCGCCGCTGACAGGCCTTTCAAAATATAGCCTTTGTGCGCTCGACCTGACTTGTGCAGGAATAGCACCCGAACCGAACATCTGTTTTTCACCGTTGAAATAGACAACCCTGTTTCCGTTTTCGTTATCTATTGCGTTAGTTTTTATCCCTGCCTGACTTTCAGTTCCGTTAAAGGTCTGCGTTTTAGTAAAAGTGTTCTCTTCCGTAGCCTTAACAAAGCCTGTGATATCCGAGGTTATCCCCTCAACGAACGCCGCGCCCTCTGTCGAAGTTTCCCCGATTTCCAAAGTGGCGGTGATTGCGCTTGTAGGAAGCGTATCAGCCGTAAACGTGAGTTTGCCCGCCTCTTTGTCGATAGTCTTTTTAAGGCCGAACTGTCCTGCAAGTTTGCCGTTTGCCTCGTCCAAAGTGAAACGAACCTCGCTGTTGACTTTGACGTCGGCGTCGGTGTATTGATAAATAGTGGCGTCTACCCGTTGTATTATTATTTCGGTAAAAATTTTAACAACAGGAATAGCGAGGCCTTTAATTTCAAGCCAAGCGGAAGCATATCCTGGATTTACGTTCCAGTTTATTGTAAAAGTATTCCACGTGCTTTCAGTGCCGCTTGCATTTTCGGCTTTTATAAATCCGGAAATTACGCCACCCCCACTGCCTGTCAATGTATACGATGCATAATCGCCGTTGGTTAATTTTAATTTAACAACATCTTGAGGAGAAAAAGAAAACGGAATTTTCCACGTGCTTTCAGTGCCGCTCGTTTCTGTCCTTTCTTTTCCGTTATTCCAGTCAATAGTAGTCATATTACCCCACCCACTCGTCGCCAGTGTTACCGCCTTTTTCTTGTAGGTTTGAGGGAGAGAGGAAGGCTGTGCAATATTCTCAATCGCCGTATTGACATAGCTCTCCGTCGCATAGTTTTTATCGTTTGTTAGTTCGGAAACCTTTGTAGGGATTTTCCCAGTTGTTTCCTTGTTTAGGTTGTCAGCGTAGTCCTTTATGACCGAACAACCCTCTTTGAAATCATCGTAAGCCATTTAAGCCTCCTTTAATTTTTTCAATAGTTGCGGCTCTTAATCTGAAACAATCGCCCCATTTCAAAATGCCGTTATATGAGCCGAGCACGTTTTCAAGGTTTTTGACCTTTCCTCTCAATGCCCTTTTTGTTACCTTTTTTAACTTTTCTTTTGTTCTGCGACGAAGAAGAGTAAACTTTTCAAAGCTTCTATATCCCACGAAGTCAACACCCCTCGCCGCTATCGGAAAAACCTGCACATTCGCCTTTATTTCGAGTTTTAAGTTTGTTTTGAGATAACCGTCGATTTCCTCTATAAGGCCGTGTAGCTCCCCTTTATCGTCCGACAGAATAATGATGTCGTCCATATATCGCAAGTAAAACTGCACGCCCTTTTCTTCCTTTATCCAGTGGTCAAATTCGTTGAGGTAGAAGTTCCCCAAAAACTGACTTGTATAGTTCCCAATCGGAAGCCCTTTCGGATAGCTGTCGATAACCTCGTCCAAAAGCCATAGCACGCCCTCGTCCTTAAACTTCTTCCGCAATAGCCTTTTCAGAACCTCTTTGTCTATGCTCGGAAAAAACTTTCTTACGTCTAACTTCGCACAATACTTCGGTTTTTCGGACAGATACTCACGGAGCTTTTTCAACGCCTTATGCGTTCCCCTGTCAGGTAAAGCCGCATAGGTCTGACTGATAAACTGCTTCATAAAACACGGCTCTAAAACTTGTATCAACGCCCAGTGGACTATCCTGTCTGGATAAAACGGCAAGTCGCATATTGTCCGCTCTTTTCCGTTATCGTTGATTGTAAACTCAAAATAGCGTGATGTCCGATACTTCTTCGTTTTCAACAGCCGTTGTATCTTTAAGGCGTAAAACTCTTTGTTCGCTAAAACCCTTTCGATTTCCCGAACCTTTCGCCAGTTCTTCACCCTTTTATACTTCGCAATTTTGCCCCGTTGAGCGTTGTTTATCGCTAAAAGTATATTGTCGATGTCAACGACTTTTGTCCACAAATTTCCGTATCTTTTCATCTTTGTTTCTCCTGCCGCACTTTCAATCACTTACTAACACGGCGTTAGGAATTTTTATGTTTTGCCAAGAGGCAAGGACTGCCGTTCCAAATCTTGTACTTTTGAAACAAAGTTAAACGTGTCCCGATATTATTATTCGAATTCGAGGTCGAATTATTCACATTCAATTGAAACGTGTCAGCATTCGTGTCATTATTCCAATTGTCTCCGAAATAAGCGACTTTTTATAAAAACGGAACGACAACCCTAATTATATTTCTGCAGATTTATATAATTCTTAATAGTTTTAATAGTTAAGATTGAGAAACGCAAGATAAACGCGCCCCGA
>OIYR01000249.1_pt1 | contig 31445 bp, 25 predicted proteins | sample 1588221 | NCBI WGS metagenome assembly OIYR01 (sample SAMN03283292) | human gut metagenome | biome: human-associated habitat; material: feces | host: Homo sapiens | place: Peru | collected 2012
AGGCGGTTATAGACGCAATGCTTGAAAAAGAGGCGGGATATGAATTTATCGTACCCGGACGGCTTTTGTGTATGCTCGGTCACATTGTGGCAAGGCAGGAGCATTATCAGAGCGGAGAAACAGCGGCGAGCGATATAAAGAAGGTACGCCGTTTCAAGAATGTTATAAGCTATATCGAGCAGAATTACCGTAAGAACATAACGCTTGAGGAGCTTGCAAACGAGTGCGGAATGAACAGGAATTATTTCTGCCGTGCGTTCAAGGAATATACGGGCAAGACACCTGTTGAATATCTCAATTATTTCCGTATCGAATCTGCCTGTGAGCTTATCGCAAGTACCGATGAGAAGCTGATAGATATTGCGATGAAGTGCGGATTCAACGATTACAGCTATTTTATAAAGGTGTTCAAGAGTATGAAGGGCGTAACACCGAGAGATTATTGCAGGAGAAGCTTCTGATCTATGATGTATATACTTATAGCGTTGCTTTCCGCATTCTTTGCGGCTATAACAACGATACTGTGCAAGTGCGGATTGCGTGACGCTGACTCCGATGCGGCAACGGCACTGCGTACAACGATAGTGCTTGTGTTGTCTATAGCGGTCGTGTGGATAACGGGGGAATGGCACGATCTTCCTAATGTAACGGGAATGACGCTGTTGTTTCTGATACTTTCGGGCTGTGCGACGGGCGGCTCGTGGCTGTGCTATTTCAAGGCTCTGAAAACGGGCGATGTGAACAGAGTCGCACCTATCGACAAATCCTCGACCGTACTCGCTATGCTGATGTCGTTCATTTTTCTCGGCGAACAAATCACCGCAATAAGGGGCATTGCAATTGTTTTAATTGCAATCGGAACATTTTTGATGATTGAGAATAAGAAAACAGATGTAGAAAAGTCAAAGAGTAAAAGCTGGCGTATTTATGCAGTCCTCTCTGCGGTATTCGCAAGCCTTACATCAATACTCGGAAAAATCGGCATAGAGAGAGCAGAGTCAAATCTTGGAACAGTAATCCGTACAAGCGTTGTTCTTATAATGGCTTGGCTGCTTGTTTTTGCAAAAGGAAAACAGCATACTGTAAAAGAAGTACCCAGAAACATCTGACTTTCAGGCGTTGCGACAGGCGGTTCGTGGCTATGTTACTATAAGGCCTTGCAAGACGGTCCTGCAAGTGCAGTTGTGCCGATTGATAAGTTAAGCATAGTTGTGTTTCAATAGTCTTTTCATACATAGTTTTCAAAGAAAAACTGTCCGTAAAATCAAGCATAGGTCTTGTTATGATAATAGCAGGCACACTGGTTAGGCTTTTATAGATTAAATTCAAATTCACAAAATTGTGTGATTTGCTTGACAATCGCACAAAAAACAAGTACAATAAATGAGGTTAATCACCAATATATGGAGATGTATCGAAGTGGTCATAACGGACATGACTCGAAATCATGATGCCCCCTGAGGGTCGAGGGTTCGAATCCCTCCGTCTCCGCCAAACAAAAATCCTGTTGACTTTGTCAATGGGATTTTTATTTTTGCATTCTTAAGCACGGCGTTTACATTGATAGATTGCTGAAAATATGTTACAATAGATATATGATAGATAAGATTTATGGAGATGTAGAGAGTGAAAAAGGGGATAGTTTTCAGAATAATATTTTACATTTGCGGATTATTGATTTTGGCACTGGGAATAATTTTGAACACAAAATCAGGACTCGGAGTTTCGCCGATTATATCGGTTTCATACTGCACATCAGAAATCACAGGACTAAATTTTGGTAATATGACATTTCTGCTTTACGGAATATTTGTGATTATAGAGCTTATTTTACATACCTTCAGTTATATCAAAAATAAAAATCATTCATCTAAAACCGACTCTTCAAAGAAGAAACTTTCTGTCACACTTCTGACTGATATTTTACAATTTCCGTTAAGTCTTGTTTTCACAAGATTTATGAACCTATTTTCAGATTTAATTCCGACTCCTACTGAAATTCTGTCGCAGTTTGTAGTTCTGCTCCTCGGAATTATATTCACAGGAATCGGAGCGGCAATGTCGCTGAATATGCGAATTATCCCAAATCCGGGTGACGGCATTGTACAAGCAATTTCCGACTACATAGGGAAGTCGGTAGGTTTCACCAAAAACTGTTTTGACCTCACAAACATATGTATCACAACTATAATCTGCCTTATTTTTGCCCAAAAACTGATAGGCATAGGAATCGGCACAATAATCTCAGTTTTCGGTGTAGGCAGAGTAATCGCTCTTTTCAATCATCTTTTTATGGATAAAATGCTTAAACTATCAGGTTTAAAAATTCAAAACTGATTTTTCTATTATAGACTTTGCTTTGCAGGGTCTTTTCTTTTTGTAACACCAAAATATTTTGCGCATAGAATATCATTGAATAAAATAACGGTTGGTGAAAAAGGTGGCATTGAGTACGAGAGAATTGCTTGCAAGGCTTTTAAAATGTGAGGCAGGTGGGGAAGGTGAAAACGGAATGCGTGCCGTTGCGTCGGTAATTGTAAACCGAACCCGTGTTCCAAACGGGGAATTTGCAAGAGTCAGCAAGGGCGGAGATTTCCGTGCCATAATGGAACAACCAAATCAATTTACCTGTCTTAAAACAACTATCGGAGGACAATATAATCCTCAGAATGTTTACAATATACGCCCTGACGAAATTCACTATAACATTGCCGATTGGGCATTGGCGGGCAATACCGATTCATCTGTCGGAAATTCAATTTTCTATTTTAATCCATTTTCAGATACCTGCCCAACATTTTTTCCGTCAAACAACGGAGTAATTTACAACAGGGTAGGAGATCATTGCTTTTATTCGCCTACCGAGGCTTATTCCAAAACATAAAGGAGCATAGCTTAATGGATAATTCTTCAAATATGACAGTTAACACAACTCCGATGACAAATCAGATTAATCCCGAACATCATTACGGACTTGACAAAAACAAAGCCTGCCTTAACAACGCTTGTTCTGCAAACACCGCAGACATCGGGTATTATATTCCGTCAATGAAAGAAATTATGCGACACAATCCGGGCGCACCGTCGGTTGCACACCCTGATATGACAGAAGAAGTTCAAAAATCAAATGACAATCCCTCGCTTGAACAGGCAGAAATAGCATATGAAGAGGGCGGAAGTACATCAGAAGAACAACCTGAAAATATAAATAAATACAGCGGAAATCTTCAAAATATACCGTTTATTAAGGGCTTAAAAAAAATAGATACATCTGTACCTGTTTTGCCTGCAACCCCTGCCACAACGGCGAGCTCCGGTGCCACCGTTGCAATGCCGATAAAGCAGAATATCGGAATGTCTATGAGTGATTATCAATATCCTTTTCCTGTAACAGCTGAAAATCTGAGATATCATAACGGTTTTATGCGAACGCAAATCGGAAGAAGAATCACCGTTGATTTTCTTGTGGGAGCAAACACAATTGTTCAAAAAACCGGCTATCTCTTGGGTGTGGCTCAGGACTATATCCTCATAAATGAAATTGACACCAACGACATCACAACCTGTGATTACTACAACATCAAATTTATAAAATATTATTATTAAAAATGCAGCGGCAAGGACTTTCAGTATTAGTTTTTGCCGCTGCTTTATTGTCATTTTTAGCGAAATGTACATTATTTCATAATTTTAACATATAATTTTCTGTAGTATTAAAAGATTAAAAAATTGTAAGATATATTGAATTATTGCTGTAATTTGTGATATAATAAGCGAGTTGATGTTATCGCTTTACAGTGTTAAAGTGATAATGTTCATTATATTATCAAACATTGGAGATGAATTTATGTTCTGTGAAAAATGCGGCAATAAGCTTAGCGCGGGAGATGCTTTTTGCGAAAAATGCGGAGCTCCTGTTCCTCAGGAAAATCCCGTTACAACAGAAGACAACGGAGTAAATCAAAACAATCAGCAGTTCACACAACCTGTAAATTTTGACAACAATGCTAATGTCACAGAAGGTGTACAACAGGCGGCACAACCATATCAGGTTCAGAGCCAGCCAAAAGTTAAGAAGCCTTTCCCGACAAAGCTTGTTGTAATTTGCGGTGCGGCAGCAGTTGTAATTGCAGGAATAATCATTACACTTTGTACACTTATTCCATACCTTAACAGAATTAAGCTTGATGACTACATAAAAGTTGAATTTGACAAAGGTTCTTTGTACAATGGTTACGCTTCTGCTGACATTTACATTGACAGTGATACTATTGAAAAAGAAAAGGTTTCTGATGATAAGAAATCAGACATTGATTACGGCAAGTATGCCGACAATATTTCAAAAGGCGACTGGGGAAGTGTGCTCAGCGATGCAGTAGATGATTATTCTGCAAGTCAGGCATCAGTTTCATCAATCCTTGATTACTGCAACGTAAAGGCATATCTCAAAGACGCTAAAACAGAATCAACAACAGAGGATTCAGATAGTTTTTACACAGTTTCATCAGCAACCATAAACAACATCAGCAAAGATGACACAATTGTTGTTGAACTCAAATGGGATGACAGTGAGTCTGCAAAGAAATATATTTCCGAGTATGAAAAAACTCTCGGAATTCAGTTTGACAAGAGTGATGTCAAGAAAGAGCTCAAAGTCAGCGACATTCTTAAAGAGGAAAAAATCTCACTCAAAGATATGGTTGAAGTGGATATAATCAAGCATATAGTTGACAACAACCTTATCAAAACTTACGGTATAAACGATGGTGACCTTTCAATCGACATCGCTAAGTTTGACTACAAAGTTGATGATTACACACTTAAATATGAATCAGGTTCTACTATCAGCGTGTATGATAAGAACGACGATTTTGTAGATCACTTCTATCTTAATGTTGACGGCAGTGAAAGCTACCTTGACGAAGGCGATAAAGTAACATTCAAAACCGAACAGGAAATTATTACAGACACACCGCTTATCATAAAAGACTCATCAACAACAGTTACAGCTAAAGCTAACAAAGTTATGACTGTTGATGAAGCAAAAGCGAATGTTGACAAGATAAATTCTGCTGTCAACGATTACATTGACGAATACTATTCATCACTCACATCTTATTCTCCGATTGAAATGTACTATGTTCAGCCAAAGAAAGCATCTGATGATGAGCGAGCATTTATCCTTGTAGTTGAAAAAGGAAAATATGACGGTTGGTTTAACAGTTACGATACTTACTATTGCGGCATATACATCAAGAACCCTTATCTGCTTGATGACGAAGTTTATTCCTCAAGTATTGGCAGCAGTAGCGGTGATCAGAAACTTGCTGACTACAAGAAGTATGAGAGTTTCCTTAATTCAAAAAATTATACCGCAACAAAAATTTCTTAACCCAAACAATTGGTTTTCAACAAACAACAGGTCAGATATAAGACCTGTTACATAAATAATATTTTATCTTGGAGGAATCACAATGAAATTCTGTAAATATTGCGGAGCACAGCTCGAAGACAATGCTGTTTGCAACTGCGAAAAATCAAGAGCCGCTCAGGCTCAGCAGGCAAATGCACAGTATCAGCAGCCTGTTCAGCCTCAGCAACCACAGTACCAGAATCCTGTTCAGCCTAACGCACAGCCACAGCAGTCACCCTATGCAGTAAATAACAATGCTGTTCCAGCAGGTGAAAACGCTTTTGTAAAGGCATTGAAGAATATCCCTGTTGTTTTCACTTCATTCTTTAAGGATTCAAAAACAGTCATCAAAACCGCTAAAGCAGAAAAGGACATTGTCGTTGCATCACTTTTCTCAGCAATTTTCTTCATTGCTCTTATTCTTGGCAATACATTCCTTATGCTTTCAATGAGTGCACTTGACTTTCCAAAAACACTTCTCGTAAGCCTTGTTATGACTGTTCTCATCGGCGGCTTATATTCAGTAATTCTCTTCGCATATGTAAAGAAATTCAAGTCCGAAGAAAATGCAGGCAAAGCATTTATTGACGCATTTATCACTTTTTCAATTGAATCAATTCCTGCATCAATCGGCTGGATTTTAGCAGGTCTTTTTGCATTGGTAAGCGTATATCTGTTCCTTTTCTTCTTTGTAATCGTTATGCTTTATCTTGTTATTTCACTTGTAAATCAGGTTAAAGCTAATGTTCCGGAAACAAAGAATTCTGCATTGTTCACTTTGATTCTTACACTTATCATCACAGTTGCATTTATCATTGTATTCTACATCGGCTCAAATCTTACTATGTGGTCATTTAACACAAGTTCTTTTGCATCAAATATTTTTTCATCACTTTTAGGCGGTAATTCTTACTTTCCATGGTAACCATCCGAAAAAATTAAAAGCATAAAAGTAACGCTCCGAACTAAATGCTCGGAGCGTTTTTCAGTCATATTAACTCACTGATTATTGAATTTGAAACAAGAAAGCCTTTCGGAGTAAAATTGATTGTTTTGTTTGTAACATTCATATAACCGTATTTTTCATATTCTTTAGCTTTGTCGGTTATATAAGAGGGAAGGGAATACCCGAATTTTTCCTCAAACTCAGAATAGTTAAGTCCGCTTTTAAGCCTAAGAGAAAGCATAATGAATTCTTTTTCATCTCCGCCAGTACCCTCATAGGTAAGTTTGTTGCTCTTGAAATCATTCATACTTCTTGAATAAAAAAATCTTTTGCCCTCGAAGAATGAATGAGCAGACGGACCTATGCCGATATATTCACCGCATTTCCAGTAATTTGTGTTGTGGTGACTTTCAAAACCGAGCTTTGCAAAATTTGAAATTTCATATTGCTTATATCCGAGAGAATCAAGCATCTCAACCGCTTTAAGATACATTTCAGCCTGCATATCATCATCGGCAAGACTAAGTTTATTCTGCATTTTATAAAACGGAGTGTTCTTCTCAATTTTCAGAATGTATGACGAAATATGAGCAACACCGCAATCAGCACAAAATTTGATTGAATTTTGAAGGCTTTCAATCGTTTGATTTGGAATCCCCATCATCAAATCAAGCGAAATATTATTAAATCCCGCATTCTTAGCTCTTTCAACCGAAACTTTTGCATCATCTATGCTGTGAATTCTGCCGAGCAATTTCAGTTCATCTTCAACCGCAGTTTGCATACCCATTGAAATGCGATTAAATCCGCAAGCATACATTTTTTCAAAATCAATAGTTTTAGCAGAATCGGGATTGACTTCAACCGTAATCTCGGCATTATCTTTAATATTAAAATTAACCTTGATAAAATCAAGAATATCACAAAGTCTGTCTGCACCTAAAATACTCGGAGTTCCACCGCCGAAATATACAGTTGCAACATCTCTTTTAGCTTTTTCAGACCAATATTTTATTTTATCTTTTAATTCAATAACATAATTATCAAAAGCGTTCTCGTCTGCATTGTCGCTGAAAAAATCGCAATACGGACATTTGTGCTTACAAAATGGGATATGAATATAAAGACCGATAGAGTTACTCATAAAAAACCTCATAAATGATTTTGAGGCAGAAACATAAGTTTCTGCCTCGATTTGGAAGGTATATGAAAAAATAGGAAAAATCACATTAAGTCCTTCTACATCGGTATATTACAATATATTTACAATTTTGTCAAGTTTTTGTAGCAATTATTTTTTTCACATTTTCTTCATTCTTTATTGACATATACCATCAAAAAATAGTAAAATATAGAATTGTGGATAAACTTAACCTCCGAAAGGAAGAAAGATATGAATTCATTAAAAGAAGAAATCAGCAAACGCAGAACCTTTGCGATTATTTCGCACCCTGATGCCGGTAAAACAACACTTACGGAAAAGCTTTTGCTCTACGGTGGGGCAATTAACCTTGCAGGTTCGGTAAAGGGTAAAAGAACCGCAAAACATGCTGTATCGGACTGGATGGAAATTGAGAAACAGCGTGGTATTTCTGTTACATCATCAGTTCTGCAGTTCAAATATAATGGCTATTGCATAAATATTCTCGACACCCCGGGACATGAGGATTTCTCGGAAGATACCTACCGTACACTTATGGCGGCAGACTCTGCCGTAATGGTAATTGACGGTTCAAAGGGTGTTGAAAAACAGACTATCAAACTTTTCAAAGTTTGCGTAATGCGTAATATTCCTATCATTACATTCATCAACAAGATGGACAGAGATGCAAAAAATTCTTTTGACCTTCTTGAAGATATTGAAAATGTTCTCGGAATTCACACCTATCCCGTAAACTGGCCAATTGGTTCAGGTAAGGAATTCAAAGGTGTGTATGACAGAAATTCTAAGAAAATCCTTGCTTTCACCGCTAATAACGGTCAGAAAGAAGTTGAAAAGAAAGAACTTACGCTTGACGATCCTGCCCTTGAAGATACAATAGGTTACTATCATAAGCAGGATTTATTTGATGAAATAGAACTTCTTGACGGTGCAGGCGATGAATTTGACCTTGAAGCAGTTCGCAACGGTCAGCTTACTCCTGTATTTTTCGGTTCAGCTCTTACAAACTTTGGTGTTGAGCCTTTCCTTGAACAGTTCTTACAGCTCACAACTTCAGCTTTGCCAAGAGAAACAGTTGAAGAAAAGGTTGAACCTATGTCAGACTTTTTCTCTGCATTTGTTTTCAAAATTCAGGCAAATATGAACAAGGCTCACCGTGACAGAGTTGCATTTATGCGTATCTGCAGCGGCAAGTTTGAAAAGAATATGGAAGTGTTCCATGTTCAGGGCAACAAAAAAATGCGTCTTTCACAGCCACAGCAAATTATGGCTCAGGAAAGAGAAATTGTTGAAGAAGCATATGCAGGCGATATCATCGGTGTGTTCGATCCGGGCATTTTCTCAATCGGTGATACAATCTGTTCACCCGGTCACAAGGTGCAGTTCAAAGGTATTCCTACATTTGCTCCCGAACATTTCGCACTTGTCCGTCAAAAAGACACAATGAAGCGTAAACAGTTCATCAAGGGTACAAGTCAGATTGCACAGGAAGGTGCAATTCAGATTTTCCAGGAGCTTGACGCAGGTATGGAGGAAGTTATCGTTGGCGTTGTAGGTGTACTTCAGTTTGATGTTCTCAAATACAGACTTCAAAACGAGTACAACTGTGATATCATTATGGAAACACTCCCATATGAATTTATCCGTTGGATTGTAAACGATGACCTTGATCCGAAAACTCTCGACCTTGCGTCTGATACTAAGAAAATTCAGGACCTTAAAGGCAATCATCTTTTGCTCTTTACAAGCTACTGGAGCATAAACTGGGCGCTTGAACACAACAAGGGGCTTGAACTCGCTGAGTTCGGTACAAACTAAATATTTAAAATATCGGAGGATATATGCTGTACGACAAGCTTAAAAATTATTCAAAAAGCGGCATATATCCTTTTCATATGCCCGGACATAAGAGAACGGACATTACAGAAGAGGGTATAATACCGTACAATATTGACATAACCGAAATTCACGATTTTGACAATCTTCATTCACCGAACGGTGTTATTGACAAGATTCAGAAAAAAGCCGCAAAACTTTATAACGCAAAACACGCTTGTATTCTGATTAACGGTTCAACAGGCGGAATACTTTCCGCAATCCGCTCAATAACAAATCAAGGCGACAAAATCTTAATAGCTCGCAACTGCCACAAGTCTGTATATAATGCCGTTGAACTTCTAAATCTCAATACTGACTATATTTTTCCCGATACAGACAACAGATATAATATTCTCACATCTGTTTCACCTTGCGATATAGAAGATAAACTTACAAAACACAATGATGAAATCAAACTTGTAGTTGTAACCTCACCGACATATGAGGGAGTGGTTTCGGATATAAAATCAATCTCTGAAATCTGTCACAAACACGGTGCAAAATTGCTTGTTGATGAAGCACACGGAGCACATTTTCCGTTTTCGGACAATTTCCCTGCAGAGTCACTCAACTGCGGTGCAGATGCAGCTGTATTGAGTTTGCACAAGACTCTGCCGTCATTAACTCAAACAGCATTGCTTATAACAAATGACAGCAAGCTTTCTGAAATTCTTGCTGAAAATTTAGCGGTATTTGAAACAAGCAGTCCGTCATATATTTTAATGAGCTCAATTGAAAAATGCCTTGATTTCTGCGAAACAGGTAAATCTAAATTTGAAGAATACTGTAAAAATTTGAAAGTAATCAGAACAAAACTTAAAAGTTTAAAGCATCTGAAAATTTACGATAAAAGCGATACAGACTTTGATTATGATATCGGCAAAATTGTAATTTCAACTGCAAACGCAAATATTTCGGGAACAAAACTTGCAGAAATTCTGCGAAATGGTTATAAAATCGAAACCGAAATGTCATATCCGGACTATATAATTGCTATGACTTCTGTTTGTGATACAGAAAAAGGCTTTGATATGCTTTCAAATGCTTTAATTTCAATTGACAGCAAACTTTCCGATGAATTTGACGCCGAACATATCTCATTAAAAAATCTTTATACAGGCAAAAATTTCAAATCCTGCGAACTGTATAATTTTCAAAAAGAAACAGTTCCGTTTGAAAAATCGGAATTCAGAACATCAGCCGAATATGTATGGGCATATCCGCCGGGAATTCCGCTCATTGTGCCGGGTGAAATCATCAGCAAAGAACTCATAAATTACATTGAATATCTTTCAGCCTGCAAAGTAGAGATTATGTCAACAAAAGGCAGCATGCCGCACAACATAAGTGTGGTCAAAAAAGATTGACAAATCAATGGCTGTGTGATAATATTAAACTAACAAAATCTAACAAGGAGTTTGATTTATTATGAAGAGAATTAAAACTATCGAAACTCGTGACCTTAAGAAGAGCGTTAAGACAGGCGGTTGTGGTGAGTGCCAGACTTCATGTCAGTCAGCTTGTAAGACATCTTGCGGTGTTGCTAACCAGCAGTGCGAAAAGTGCATGAGCGAGAAATAATTCTATTTTAATTTGATTATTAAGGATTATCGCCGTTTTCCCAAAGGGTTAACGGCTTTCCTTTTGTCTAACGGAGATATTATGATTCATCAGTATAAACTTAACGGATACAACATAGTTCTTGATGTTTACAGCGGTAGTGTACATGCAGTTGATGACCTTGCTTATGATGTTATTGCAATGTACAAAAATGCAACAAAAGAACAGATAATTGACGAAATGCTTTCAAAATATGCAGACAACCCTGAGATTACAAAAGAAGAAATCTCTGACTGCATTGATGATGTAAAAGAGCTTGAAGAACAGGGCAAACTCTTTACAGAGGACAAGTATGAAAACCTTGCATTTGACTTTAAGAAGAGAAATACAGTAATCAAAGCACTTTGTCTGCACATTGCTCACACTTGTAACCTTAACTGCGAATACTGCTTTGCAAGTCAAGGCAAATATCACGGTGAAAGAGCACTTATGAGCTTTGAAGTGGGCAAAAGAGCAATTGATTTTCTTATTGAAAACTCAGGCAGCAGAGTAAACCTTGAGGTTGACTTCTTCGGCGGAGAACCTCTTATGAACTTTGATGTTGTGAAGCAGATTGTTGCCTATGCAAGAAGCATTGAAAAGGAACACAACAAAAACTTCCGTTTTACACTTACAACAAACGGTATGCTTGTTGATGACGAAGTTATTGAATTTGCAAACAAAGAATGTCACAATGTAGTTCTCAGCCTTGACGGCAGAAAAGAAGTACATGACCATCTTCGCAAAACTGTAAATGGCAAGGGCAGTTATGATATTATCGTTCCTAAATTTCAGGAATTTGTCAAGAAGAGAGGCAACAGAGGTTATTATGTAAGAGGTACTTACACTCACAATAACACCGACTTCACAAACGATATTTTCCATATGGCGGACTTGGGATTCACAGAGCTTTCAATGGAACCGGTTGTATGTGCTCCCGATGACCCGTATGCACTTACATATGACGATTTGCCTGTTCTTTTTGAGCAATACGAAATTCTTGCAAAAGAAATGCTCAAGCGTGAAAAAGAGGGCAGACCGCTCACCTTCTATCATTATATGATAGACCTTACAGGCGGTCCGTGCATTTATAAGAGAATTTCGGGTTGCGGTTCGGGTACAGAATATATGGCTGTAACACCTTGGGGCGACCTCTATCCCTGTCATCAGTTTGTAGGCGATGAAAAGTACAAGCTCGGCGATATCTTTAACGGTGTTTCAAACACGAAAATTCAGGACGAATTTAAACTTTGTAACGCATATGCTCGTCCCGACTGTAAAGATTGTTGGGCAAGACTTTATTGCAGCGGTGGTTGTGCTGCGAACGCTTATCACGCAACAGGCTCAATCACAGGCATTTACGAATACGGCTGTGAGCTTTTCAGAAAGAGAATGGAATGTGCCATTATGATGAAAGTTGCAGAAGCTGAAGAATAAAATTATCAGGCAGATACAAGTAAAATGTATCTGCCTGTATTTTCGAGGTGTTTTATGAACGAACAAATTATTATGCTCGGTACAGGAAGTGCAATGGTTACCGACTGTTATAATACCTGTTTTCTTCTGAAATCCGAAAACGACTGTCTTCTTGTTGACGCAGGCGGCGGAAACGGAATTTTATCCGCAATTAAGAAATCCGGAGTAGCTTGGAACAGCATAAAGACAATGTTTATTACTCATTCTCACACCGACCATATTTTAGGTGCCGTGTGGGTAATAAGACAAATAAGTGCTCTTATGAATTCAGGCAAATATGACGGTAATTTTAACATTTACTGCCACGATGAGTGTGTTGATTCAATCACGGCAATTTGCAACCACACACTTGCACCGAAATTTCTCAAAAATATCAATACAAAAATTTTCATCAATGAAGTAAAAGACGGTGAAAAGCAAAACGCCGGCAGTATCCGACTCACTTTCTTTGATATATTTTCAGACAAAACAAAGCAATTCGGATTCAAGGCTGTTTTTCCGTCAGGAAAAGTACTCGCCTGTCTTGGTGATGAACCGTTCAATGAAAAGTGCAGTAACTTTGTTCAAAACAGCAATTATCTTATGTGCGAGGCATTTTGCCTTTACAGTCAAAAAGATATTTTCAAGCCGTATGAAAAATTTCACAGCACAGCACTTGATGCAGGAAAACTTGCAGAAAGTCTTTCTGCAAAAAACCTTATACTGTATCACACCGAGGATGAAACACTTAAAACACGCAAAGAAACATATACCGCAGAAGCAAGAACCGTTTTCAGCGGAAACATATTTGTTCCCAACGATTTTGAAGTAATCGACTTAAAATAACCGCATAACGCCTGCCGTAATCATACAAAGCAAAATTCCCATTGCAGTAGGCAAAATCATAGAAACAAGCGTCCATTTTAGGCTGCCTGTTTCTTTTTTTATTGTCAAACAGGTTGTTGAACACGGATAATGAAGAATGCAAAGAATAATCGTACATACAGCCGTTGTAATTGTCCAGCCGTTCATACTGAGAAGTTGAAACAGCTGATCGTAGCTTGAATAATCAACAAGAGTACCGCTTGCCATATATGACATAATTATAATCGGAATAACGGTTTCATTCGCAGGAAACCCAAGTATAAATGCCATTATTATAACACCGTCAACACCTATAAATCTGCCGAATGGATCTAAAAAATCCGTGCAGTATTTTAAAAGCGAAACATCACTTATCTGCACATTTGCAAGAATCCAGATTATCGCTCCCGCAGGAGCGGCAACAGCAACCGCTCTTCCTAAAACAAACAATGTTCTGTCCAAAAGCGAACGGACAATAGTTTTTAAAATCTGCGGTTTTCTGTACGGCGGAAGTTCAAGAACAAATCCCGACTGTTCACCTTTCAGTATAGTAACCGACAGAATTTTAGACACCAAAAGCGTAATTAAAACACAGAAAACTATTATTGCAATCAACAAGATTGCGATTTCAAACGAACTGCTAAGAGTAAATGCTGTTCCTGCAAAGAACATAAGCAGCAATGCAATAATTGTAGGGAATCGTCCGTTACACGGCATAAAATTATTTGTAAGAATTGCAATCAGCCGTTCCTTTGGCGACTCAATAATTCTGCAACCCGTAACTCCGCAGGCATTACAGCCAAGACCCATTGCCATAGCAAGACTTTGCTTTCCGTGTGCACCGCACTTTGAAAAATACCTATCAAGATTAAATGCAATTCTCGGCAGATATCCCGAATCCTCAACAAGCGAAAACAACGGAAAGAATATAGCCATAGGCGGCAGCATTACAGATACCACCCATGACAGAGTTGTATAAACTCCGTCAATCAAAAGTCCCGTTACAACATCGGGAGCGTGTAAAAAATCAAAAAGAATATACAGCTTCTCTTTTATAAAGCCAAACAAATTGCTTAACCATTCACTCGGATAATTTGCACCGACAACAGTTATCCAGAACAATATACCAAGCATTGCAAGCATAATCGGTATTCCTGTGGTCTTGCTTGTAAGTATTTTATCAAGCTTTCTTGTACAAGCATTTAACTCCGATTTTTCATATTTTACGCAGTCACTTGAAATTTTGTTGCCAATCTGCGAAAGCTTTTCAATGTTTTGTTTGTAATTCTTTTCGGAAAGTATGTCAATCCCATCAAAATTTCTTTTTACCGTAAAGCACCTTGTCTTGCCGCTGCACACATCATAAATTTTACTTTTAAGCTCATCAAGACCTTTTTTACCTGTTGCACAGGTTTTCACAACAGGTATTCCGAGATTTAGCGATAACTCGTCGCAGTCGATTTTTATACCGTTTTTTTCAGCCTCATCACAAAGATTAAGACAAAGAACAGCGTTCTTTGTGACAGATAACACCTGCAATGCAAATGAAAGATTTCTTTCAATAACTCCGCAGTCAACAACTATTACAACGCAGTCATTTTGGTTTTGTATAAGGCACTCCCTTGTTACCGCCTCTTCGCCCGAAAATGAAAGCAGGGAATAGCATCCCGGTAAGTCCGTAACACAAAATTCTGCGTCATTTATTTTGCAAAATCCTCGTGCATACTCAACGGTTTTACCCGTCCAGTTTCCCGTGTGCTGTCTTAATCCGGTAAGCTCATTAAAAATCGTACTTTTTCCGACATTTGGATTACCTGCAAGAGAAATTTTGTAATCGCAATTTGAAATATCCGTATTCTTCAAAGATGATTTATCTGTTGAAAACAATAAAAAGCCTCCTTTTACACAGGAGTGACGATAATATTTTTACAATCATTATTTCTCAGTGCCACAACGGCATTTTTAACAAGATACGCACACGGATCACCAAAAGGACTTGAAAACAACGGAACAACCAAACTGTCTTTCATAATGCCAAAATCAAAAATTCTGTTCTTGATATTCTCATTACAATTAACCTGTTCCACTATTCCCGTAACTCCAAGCGGCAACCTGTCAAGCGAACATTTTTCTTTCATCTGATTCACCGATTTCAACTTTTTATTAACAGCATATTCATTTTGTTTTATAAAGTTACTAACAAACATGCAACGCTTTGCTATAACATAAACTTATATACAAGCAAAAATAACTCTGATACCTCAAAAATTCAAAATAATTGACACGACTATAATCAGGTGCTATAATGAAGAGCAGATTAGATAAACTTAATATAAAATTATGGGTTTACGGTTCAAAATGCTATTCGGCAAATTGGTAATCAGAGAATTCGGTGAGAATCCGAAGCAACAGTCATTACTGTATTTGGCAATGCCATAAGTCAGGTCGCTGTCCGTACGCCTCGGATTATGCAAATCTTGGACAAGGAAGAGGTGCAGCCGATCAATATCCGTATAGGCTTTGTCTGTATGGCTTTATTTGTTGTGCCTTCCAAAACGGAAGGCTTTTTATTTTGCCTTTCGATATACATAATACAATATGGAGGAAAAAACTATGAACAAATCTTTTAAAAAAATCCTCTCAATTGTGCTTTCTGTAATGATGATTTCGTCATTTATGACTATTTCACTTTCAGTAAACGCAGCTGAAGACGGAAAAGTAAGGGTAATTGTCAGAAATGATACATACTCTGTTGAAAACGGTGCTCCGTGGGACGGCACACTTGTTGATGAATGGGTTAGCATCAACGATGACTCAACTATGATGTCTGCCGTATCGGAAGCTCTTTCAAATCACGGCTACGCACAGGAAGCTGCCGAAAACAATTATATCTCATCAATAAACGGTCTTGCAGCATTTGACGGCGGCACAATGAGCGGTTGGATGGGAACACTCAACGACTGGTTCACAAACAACGGTTTTGCAGCTTACACAGTAGCTGCAGGCACACTTGAGAGCGGCGATGAAATCGCTATTATGTACACTTCAAACGGTTACGGTGAAGATATCGGCGGTTCTTGGGCTAACAATGATACAACTGTTAAGTCAGTTGAAATCACAGGCGCTGAACTTTCAGGTGAATTTGATCCGTCAGTAACAGACTACACACTCACAATTGCCACTCCATCAGCTGATGTAAATGTAGTTCCTACTGCAACTAACAAGAACTTCCAGACAAGAAAATATAAGAATGAGTATATTCCGTCCGATGACAGCGTAGTTTATAAGAGAAGCCAGAGCGTTACTGTTTCTGACGGCGACAAAATCATCATCGGTTGCGGTGATACTGCATGGCCGTCAATGAATTCAAGTGAGGGCGCTACTGTATATACATTCACAGTAAAATACGCTCCTTCTGTAGCTGATTCAGTTGCAAATAAGATCGACGAAGTTGCAAATCATCTTTCTTCACAGGCTATACCTACTGTTTCATCTGTAGGCGGCGAATGGACTGTTATCGGTCTTGCAAGAGCTGACAAAATCACAGATGAAATTGCAAACGGCTACTATAACAATGCAGTTAAGTATGTTGAAGAAAAGGGTTCTGCAAAGCTTCACAACACAAAATCAACAGACAACTCAAGAGTAATTCTTGCACTTACAGCAATCGGCAAAGATGTTACAAACATTGCATCATTCAATCTTCTTGAACCTCTTGCAGATATGGATTATGTTAAAAAGCAGGGCATCAACGGTCCTATCTTTGCTCTTATCGCACTTGACTCAGGCGATTATGAAATTCCTCAGACTGATGCTACAAACAAAACAACAAGAGAAAAACTCGTACAGACAATTCTTGATGCACAAGTTGCAAACGGCGGTTGGACATTCTTCGGTTCAGCAGCTGACCCTGATATGACAGGTATGGCTATTCAGGCTCTTGCACCTTACTATTCAACAAACAGCGAAGTTAAAGAAGCTGTTGACAAGGCACTCACAGTAATGTCAAACGCTCAGAAAGATGACGGTGGCTTTGCTTCTTGGGGGTCTGTAAACAGTGAAAGCTGCGCTCAGATTCTTGTTGCACTCACAAGCCTTGGAATTGACCCGACTAAGGATGAAAGATTCATCAAAAGCGGCAATACACTTATTGACGCAATTATGAGTTTTTCTGCTGAAAACGGTTTTGGTCACACAGATACAACATATAACCAGATGGCAACAGAACAGTCATTCTATGCTTTTGTATCATTTGATCGTCTTGCAAACGGCAAAACATCACTCTATGATATGACAGACAGAATTGCTGCTAAATATAAGACAGGCGATGTAAACCTTGACGGCACAGTTTCAGTTGTTGATACAACACTTGTTCAGAAAGCAGTTATTAACCTTGAAACACTTTCAAAGGTTTCAAGCATAAAGGCTGATGTGAACGGTGACGGTGTTATTGACATAGTTGACGCAACACTTATCCAGAAAATCATTGTAAATGCTTGATTATAAATATGGAAAAGCTAAAAAAATTTGTTAAGAAAAATCAAATACTCTTAATTGCAGTATGCGTTTGTATTGCCGCACTTACAGCAACATTTTTTGCAGGCGGTAATTTGTCAAATGACAAGGTACAAACAGCAACAAACAATACTGTCTCATCTACAGTAGCAGATGCAGAAGCTTCTTCTGTATCTGTTACCGAGAGTAGAATCAATACAACACAAGGTTCTACATCTGCTACAAAGGCAGACAAAGATAAAAAAGGCAAGAAGAATTCCGAGGACAAAAAGAACATAAAAAGCGATTCGCAGAATAACAGCAGTTCATCTGCTGCTAACAGCGAAAAGTCAGAAACAAGTTCTAAGAGCAGTTCTTCAAGCAACAAAAATTCTTCGTCTTCAAGCAGTTCATCAAGCTCAAGTAAAAAGAACGATGTTCAACCGACAACACAGGATAAGTATAAAACCGACCCTGTACCTGAGGGAAAGCCTAAGCCGGTTGAACCACAGGAGCAGGAAACAAAAGACACAAATCTTTATTGTACCTTTACAATAACCTGTTCTACAATCCTTGATAATATGGACGACCTTGACCCCGAAAAGGTAGAACTTGTACCAAAAGACGGTATAATCCTCAAAAAACAAAAGGTTCAGTTCAAAGAGGGCGAGTCTGTTTTTGATGTACTTAAAAGAGTTTGCAAAGACAATAAGATTCATATGGAGTCAAGCTGGACTCCCATGTACAATTCCGCATATATTGAGGGAATTAACAACCTTTATGAATTCGACTGCGGTTCTCTTTCCGGTTGGATGTACAAGGTAAACGAATGGTTTCCAAACTACGGCTGTTCACGATATGAACTCAAAAACGGTGATGATGTAGTTTGGTGCTACACCTGCGATTTAGGCTATGATGTAGGCGGAGGATACGCAACAGGAGAATAACGATGAAGGATACTTTTTCGAATATGCACCCCTTTATCAATTTCATATTTTTTGCACTAACAATAGGGTTCACGATGTTTATCATGAACCCTGTTTGTCTTGCTATCAGCTTTTTATGTGCACTTATAACGACCTTGTATCTTAACGGCAAAAAGGCTGTCCGATTATCAATTGTCTATCTTTTGCCGATGATACTCTTGATAGTTCTCATAAATCCCGTATTTAATCATGAGGGAATGACTATTTTAACTTATTTTCCTTGGGATAATCCACTAACTCTCGAATCAATTGTTTACGGTATTGCAAGTGCATTTTTACTTTCATCAACCGTATTGTGGTTCTCATCATTTAATGCAGTAATAACTTCGGACAAAGTAGTTTTCCTTTTCGGCAGAATAATGCCGTCATTGAGTCTGGTGATATCAATGGCATTGCGTTTTGTTCCAAGGTTTTCGGCACAAATGAAACTTGTGCGTAACGCTCAACACACAATCGGGAGAGATATAGATGAAGGAACATTGTTTCAAAGAATAAGAAATGCGGTAAAAATCCTTTCGATTATGATAACCTGGTCGCTTGAAAACGCAATTGAAACAGCCGATTCAATGAAAAGCAGGGGACACGGTCTTAAAGGCAGAACATCCTATTCACTTTATAAATTTGACAAACGAGATGCTATTATGCTCTGTGCAATTCTCTTTTCGGGAACAGTACTTATGATTTTGCTTTTGACAAATGCAATTAAATTCAGATACTACCCGTCAATAAAGGGCGATTTGTTCACAGTTCAAAGTATCATCTTTTATATATTATACACATTTTTAATGCTGATTCCGTTATCTGTAAATGTAGGGGAGGGGATAAAATGGAAACATATGCAATCAAAAATTTAAGTTTTCGATACCCCGAAACCGGTATTGATGTGCTTAAAAACATAACTTTCAGCATAAATGAGGGCGAATTCATTACAGTGTGCGGTCCGTCAGGATGCGGAAAAAGCACACTTCTAAGACATCTTAAACCTGACCTTTCACCGCATGGTGTTCTTTCGGGAGAAATATTCTTTGAAGAAAAGAATATTTCCGAACTTTCTCACAGAGAGCAAAGCAGTAAAATAGGCTTTGTTATGCAATCGCCTGAAAATCAGATTGTAACAGATAAAGTATGGCACGAACTTGCTTTCGGGCTTGAAAGTCTTGGTTATGACAACAACACAATCCGAAAAAGAGTTGCCGAAACAGCTTCATTTTTCGGTATTCAAAACTATTTTGAAAAAAGCGTCCTCGAACTTTCAGGTGGTCAAAAACAAATTTTGAACCTTGCATCAATAATGGCAATGCAACCGTCCGTTCTCATTTTGGATGAACCGACAAGCCAACTCGATCCGATTGCGGCAAGCGAATTTTTGCATTGTGTTTCACGCATAAACCGTGAACTCGGAACAACGGTTATAATCACCGAGCACAGGCTTGATGAAGTACTTCCGCTTTCCGACAGGGTTCTTGTTATCGAGAACAATGAAATTTCAGCTTTTGACACTCCTCAAAAAGTCGGAAAAATTTTAAAAGAAAAGGGCAGTAAAACATTTTTGTCTATGCCTGCACCAATGCAGATATGGCAGGCTGTCACGGACAACGAAAACAGTGACTGTCCAGTAACTGTTCCAAGCGGTAAAAAATGGCTTTCGGAATACACTAAAAGTCATAAGCTTTATGAGCTTGAACCAGAAAAAGTTCAAAATCATTCAGATAAAGTTGCTGTAAATCTTAATGACATTTGGTTTAGATATGAAAAAACAGGCGCAGATATATTAAAAGGTGTTTCGCTTAAAATATATCAAGGCGAATTTGCTGCTATACTCGGCGGCAACGGAACAGGTAAGTCAACCGCTCTGTCAATTATCAGTTCACTGAATAAGCCATACAGAGGCAAGGTTGAAATATCACCTTTGAATAAAAAATCTTTTGATACGCTTGTAGCAGTTTTACCGCAAAATCCGCAGACGCTGTTTTTGAAAAAAACTGTACTTGAAGATTTGTACGAAGTCTTTGACGGCAAAAAAATCAACAAAGAAGAAAAGGCAAGAAGAGTAACATCAGTAATAAAACTCTGCAGGCTTGAAAACCTCTGCAATCGTCATCCCTACGATTTATCAGGCGGTGAACAACAGAGAGCGGCTCTTGCAAAAATTCTTCTCATAAGGCCTCAGATTCTTCTGCTTGATGAACCTACAAAGGGACTTGATGCCGAATTTAAGATTGAGTTTGCTCAGATTATATATGACCTCAATAAAGCCGGCATAACCGTTCTTATGGTAAGTCACGATGTAGAGTTCTGTGCTGTATATCCAAGCCGCTGTCTGATGTTTTTTAACGGTGAAGTTGTGTCAGAAGGCACACCGAGAAACTTCTTTTCTTCAAACAGCTTTTATTCCACCTCTGCAAGCCGAATGTCAAAGGGTATAATTGATAACGCAGTATCATCAAATGATGTCATATACGCCTGCACAGGCAAAAGCAGAGATATTCATATTGACAGAAACACACCTGACATTGACCTTTTTCAAAGCAGCACCGAAAATATTCCCCCCCAAAAAAACAAAGCTGAAAGCAAAAAGCTTTCTGTTTTAAAAAAAATCTTCGGATTTTTTGGCGCAGTACTGTTCATACTCGGTCTGATTATAAACCTGGAATATATTCCGTATTTTTCAGCCAAAACTTTGCCTACCTGGTTCAACTGGGGAATCATCGGAGTATCTGTTGCGTTGCTTATGATTGCTTTTGGCAAAAAATCAAAACGACCGATTGACCTGCCGAGAAAAAGTTCAAAACTGAGTAAAAGAACCGTCAGTATGGCAATTATGGTTTTGCTTGCAATTCCTGTTACAATTTTTGTTGGAATGACATATCTTCAGGATCAGAAATATCTTTTTATTTCACTCCTGGTTATGATTGAATGTATGATTCCGTTTTTTCTCGTTTTTGAAGGCAGGCACCCAAAAGCGAGAGAGCTTGTCATAATTTCCGTTCTATGTGCAATAGCAGTTGCAGGGCGGCTTGCATTTACAATGTTGCCTCAGTTCAAGCCCGTTGTGGCAATTGTGATAATTTCAGGAGTAGCATTCGGCGGTGAATCGGGATTTCTTGTCGGTGCTGTAAGTATGCTTGTTTCAAATCTTATGTTCGGTCAAGGTCCTTGGACGCCGTGGCAAATGTTTGCGGCAGGGATAATAGGCTTCATTGGCGGTATTCTCTTTAAGAAAGGTCTTTTGGGCAGAACAAGGACTTCGCTCTGTATATACGGTTTCATTGCCACAATGGTCATTTACGGCGGTCTTATGAACCTTTATTCGGCGCTAACATCACATTCCGCATTTAATCTAAATATGCTCATAACATTTTATGTTCAGGGCTTTCCGATGGATATTGTTCACGCAGTTTCGACTGTTATATTTCTGTTTTTCGGAGCAGAACCTATGCTTGAAAAGCTTGACAGAATTAAAGTTAAGTACGGACTTATCGAATAAACCTAAACAGCAGATAAAATTTCTGCTGTTTTTTGTGCTGTAATTTAAAAATTTTCGACAAAAGTATAGACATAATCCGAAAATAATATTATAATTTTGGTGTGTCTGATTTTAATCAAACAGTATTTACAATCTAAAACGGCAAACTGTAAATACTTTTAATTCAGAATTAAAAAGGTTAAAGGAGAAAAAACATGGGCGGATTTATGGGTGTTGCAGCAAAACAGGACTGCGTATTCGACTTATACTTTGGAATTGACTATCATTCACACCTTGGTACAAGAAGAGGCGGTATGGTTGTTTATGACAAAGAAAAAGGATTTGACAGATCAATCCACAATATTGAAAATGCACCTTTCAGAACTAAATTTGATAAAGATATGCAGAGTATGAAAGGCAAATTCGGTATCGGCTGTATTTCCGATTACGAACCGCAGCCTCTTATTGTTCGTTCACATCACGGTACATATGCAATTACCACCGTAAGCAAAATCAATAATACAGATGAACTTGTTGAAGAAATTTTTGAAAAAGGCGGTTCACATTTTCTTGAAATGAGCGGCGGTGAAATCAACGCAACCGAGCTTATTGCAACTCTCATCAATCAAAAAGAAAACCTTGTTGACGGCATAAGCTATGCTCTTGAAAAAGTTGACGGCTCTGTTTCGCTCCTGTTGATGAATAAAAACGGCATCTATTGTGCAAGAGATAAGTACGGCAGAACTCCTGTTGTTATCGGCAAAAAAGAGGACGCATTTTGTGTGGCGTTTGAATGTTTCTCATACAAAAACCTCGGCTACAGCGATTACAAAGAACTCGGGCCGGGTGAAATTACAGTAATCACTGACCAAAACTGTATTACACTCAAAAATCCCGGCGATAAAATGAAAATCTGTACTTTCCTGTGGGTTTACTACGGCTATCCCGCAAGTTCATATGAGGGTACAAGCGTTGAACAGATGCGTTACAACTGCGGTGCTAAAATGGCAGAAAGAGATACCGTAAAGCCTGATATTGTTGCAGGCGTACCGGATTCCGGTATTGCTCACGCAGTAGGCTACGCAAACGCATCGGGCATTCCGTTCTCAAGACCGTTTATCAAATACACTCCAACATGGCCAAGATCATTTATGCCGACAATCCAAAGTCAGCGTAATCTTATTGCAAAGATGAAACTTCTTGCCGTTGAAGACTTAATCAGAGGTAAGAGTCTGCTTCTTATTGACGACTCAATCGTAAGAGGTACACAGCTTCGTGAAACAACAGAGTATCTTTTTGAAAGCGGTGCAAAAGAGGTTCACATCAGACCTGCGTGTCCTCCGCTTGTTTACGGCTGTAAGTATCTTAACTTCTCAAGATCTTCTTCTGAAATGGATCTCATTACAAGAAGAGTTATCGAAAGACTTGAAAACGGCAATGTTACAGATGAAATTCTTCAGGAATATACAAATCCTGATTCTGAAAAGTATGAACAGATGGTAGATGAAATCTGCAAAGAACTCAAGTTTACATCATTACGCTTTAACAGACTTGACGATATGCTTGACTCCTGCGGAATTGATAAATGCAAACTCTGTACATACTGTTGGGACGGCAAAGAATAATCAAATTTCAACATAAAAATAAGGCATTTGCAATGAGACTTTTTCAAAGCAAATGCCTTTTTATTTACACTTAGTATGCAATTATTTCATAACCGTCATCAGTTACGAGAACCTGAATTTCCCACTGAGCCGACATTGAATTATCTTCGGTATAGATAGTCCAACCATTATCCTCGTCAACATAAATATCAGGTTTCCCTGCATTTACCATAGGCTCAATTGTAAAAATCATACCGGGAACCATAAGCATTTCAGTACCCTTTTTAGAAATATAGCTTACCCACGGATCTTCATGGAACTCAAGACCGATTCCGTGGCCACCAACTTCACGAACAACAGAATAGCCTTTGCTCTTAACATAATCGTTTACAGCCTGACCCATATCACCGAGAAAGCCCCAAGGCTTAACCTGTTTGAGTCCCTCATAAACTGCATTTTTTGTTTCTTCAACAAGCCTTCTGTTTTCTTCGCTTACATTACCGATACAGAACATTCTTGAAGAATCCGAAAAATATCCGTTGAGATTAGTCGAAACATCGACATTGATAATATCGCCGTCTTTGATTATTACATCTTCCGATGGAATACCGTGACAAACTTCGTTGTTTATTGAAGTACATACGCTCTTGGGAAATCCCTCAAAATTAAGGGGAGCCGGAACACCACCCATTTTGGTTGTAATATCATACACCCACTTATCAATTTCAGCCGTGCTGATACCGGCTTTAATATGCTCTGCAACATAATCAAGAACCGCAATATTAATCTTTGCACTTTCCTTAATTTTCTCAATTTGCTCTGCATTTTTCAAAATTGCGTGAGAGGGAACAATATGACCTGCACCCTCAAACTCTTCAATTTTTTCGTCAAAATCTATATGACATTTTTTATACTTTTTACCGCTTCCGCACCAGCAAGGGTCATTTCTGCCCGGTTTTTCCATTTTATTTACTTCCTTTCATTTTTTCCAATTCATAATCCTTGATAATTATACCACCAATCAAATTTTATTACAATATCTTTGTCAGATTACAAAGCCTTAAAAGAAAAATCTTGTCAGAAAAAGTTTTGTAGTATATACTAAATAAGTAATATATAATCTCACTCTCGGCATATTTTTATGCAGAGGTGTTTGTATGAATAAAAAAGTCCCTACATTTTATGCACTCTGCTTTTTGCTGTTTGCAATATTCTGTATTCTTATGGTATCCGTCTTTTTCAGACTCAATCCTAATAAATCCGTAATGTCAGAAAACAAATCAGAACCCATTGTTGTGATTGACGCAGGTCATGGCGGTGAAGACGGTGGTGCAGTCAGCGACAGCGGTGTACTTGAAAAAGATATTAACCTTTCAATTGCAAATGATTCGGCTGATTTATTAAAAATTTTCGGATATAAAGTTGTTCAGACAAGAACAGAAGATATATCTCTTGATAACGGTGAAGATTCGGTTCATTCAAGAAAAGTTGCAGACTTAAAAAAGCGGCTTGGGATTTTTAATTCCGATAAAAATAATGTTGTAATCAGTATTCATCAAAATAAGTTTTCTCAAAGCAAATATTACGGAACTCAAATTTTTTATTCACCGAATAACAATCAGAGCCAAAACCTTGCCGTTTGTATAAGAAACTCCGTAAAAAAATGTTTGCAGCCTGAAAATGAACGACAATGTAAAAAGGCAGACGGATCAATTTATCTTCTAAAAAAGGCTGAAAATCCGTCCGTTATTGTGGAATGTGGATTTATTTCAAATCCCGATGAACTTGCCAAACTGCAAAATGACGAGTATCAAAAGGAGATGGCAACTTCAATTGTAACGGGATTTTTAGATTATACTCATCAATAAAAACAGGAAGTGAAATAAATGGCTTCAAAAATTAAAAGTGTTTACATATGTTCCGAATGTGGATATGAATCGCCTAAATGGTACGGCAAATGCCCATCTTGCGGTGAATGGAACACAATGAATGAAGAGATTAAAGATACATCAAAACAGGCTGCAGCGGCTAAAACACGCTCTTTTGCGACCTATTCAAAACCTGACGCCATATCGGATATTTCAACTGAAGATGAACACAGATATGACACAGGCTGCGGAGAACTTAACCGTGTACTCGGCGGAGGAATTGTAAAGGGAAGTCTTATACTTCTCGGAGGTGATCCAGGTATAGGCAAATCGACTGTACTTATGCAGATTTGCCAGTACCTCGGTGATACTCTGAAAATTCTTTATGTATCGGGAGAGGAGTCTAAAAGACAGCTAAAACTCCGTGCAATAAGACTAGGAGTAACTTCACCAAATCTGTATGTAATGACCGAAACAGATGTTGAGGTTATTTGCGAACAGATAAAAAATCTCAGACCCGACCTTGTTATGATTGACTCAATTCAGACTATGAATCTTTCCGAGTTAAGTTCATCACCCGGCAGTATTACGCAGGTAAGAGAGTCAACCAATATGCTGATGAGAACCGCAAAAGGACTTGACATACCTATGTTTATCATCGGTCATGTCAATAAAGAAGGTTCTATTGCAGGACCTAAAGTGCTTGAACATATCGTTGACACCGTGCTCCATTTTGAGGGTGATAAGCAGATGAGTTGCCGTATTCTTCGTGCTGTAAAAAACAGATACGGCTCAACAAATGAAATCGGCGTTTTTGAAATGACTGACAAAGGTCTTAATGAAGTTGCAAATCCGTCTGTAATGTTACTTTCAGGCCGTCCGAAAAATGTTTCTGGAACTTGCGTTACATGCACAATTGAGGGTTCAAGACCTATCCTTGCCGAAACACAAGGACTTGCAACACAAAGCGGATACGGCAATGCACGCAGAATGGCTACGGGATATGACTACAACAGGCTTTCTATGGTGCTTGCAGTGCTTGAAAAAAGGGCAGGTTATTATTTTTCAAACTGCGACACATATATAAATATCGTAGGCGGATTGCGTGTTGATGAACCTGCAATTGACCTTTCAATTGCTATGGCTCTTATAAGCAGTCTGAAAGACACTCCGATTGATGAAAAAGCCGTTGTATTCGGTGAAATAGGTCTTGCCGGCGAAATTCGTGCAGTATCAAATGCTCAGATGAGAATTAACGAGGCTGTAAGACTTGGGTTTACAAAAATTATTCTGCCGTATCACAATCTAAAAGGCGTTTCATGTGACGAAGCTGAATTGATCGGTGTAAAAAATATTCGTCAGGCATTTGAAGCGGTAGGTCAATGAGCAGTTTTGTAATATCAAATAAATATCCGTGCTTTGCAGATGAACTTTCAAAAATGGGTCATAGTATTATATTTTCGGACACTGTCAAAGCATTTCCGCAACCTGAACAAACTCATGCAGATATGCAAGTTTTGGCAATAAATAATGATGCTTTTGTACTTCAAGAGTGTGAGAAATTAAAAAATTTACCATATAAAGGAAACATAACAATATGCAAAAATAGAGTAGGGAAGAAGTATCCTGAAAATGTACTGCTGAATTTTCTTTACTTTAACAATAAACTTTACGGCAAAGTTTCTGCGATAGATCCGAACCTCAATGAATATTGTGTAAAAAATAATATTGAAATCGTAAACATAAACCAAGGATACGCAAGATGCTCAACTCTAATACTCAATAATCGCTCTGCCGTAACAGCCGATATTTCCATAAAAAATGCCCTTGAAAAAGATGGGGCAGAGGTGTTATTAATATCCTCGGGTGATATAAAACTTGAAGGATATGATTATGGATTTATAGGCGGTGCAAGCGGAAAAATCTCTGATAATACCGTAGTGTTTTTCGGAAATGCTGAAATGCACTCCTGCTATTCTTCTATAAAAGAATTATGTTTTAAAAACAACATTGAAATCAAAATATTATGCAAAAATATGCCACTCACAGATGTGGGCGGCATAGTAAAAATTTCTTAATTATTTTTCTTAGGTTTTATTTTTGCAAGCGGGTTTGAGTCAGCAGCATTTTTCATCTGTTCAGAACTCAAGTGTGTATATATCTCGGTTGTACCGAGATTTTCGTGTCCGAGAACTTCTTTTAGAACCCTGACATCAACACCGCCTTGCTGATACATAAGCGTTGCGGCTGTATGACGAAGTTTATGACAGGAATATCCCTGAGAATCAAGTCCGATTTTTTCAAGATATTTATACACCATAGCTTGAATGGTTTTAACGGACATTCTGCGGTGATTACGGCTAATAAACAACGCTTTTTTGTCTTTTACTTCATCAATAGGACGAACTTTCATATACTCATTATAAGCGTCAATACAGGCAGAATTGAGGTAAACAACGCGTTCTTTATTGCCTTTACCGACAACACGCATCGTTCCGTCACTGTGAATATCATTATAATTAAGACCCGCCATTTCAGACACACGAAGTCCGCAATTGAGGAAGAGGGTCAATATGCAATAATCACGCTGTTTGTTATTTCCGTCAACTGCATTAAGAAGCTCAATGCTTTGTTCAAGAGTAAGATACTTTGGCAAAGCTTTTTTATTTTTTGGTGACTCAAGCTGTTCCACGGGATTTGTATCAAGCAAATGTTTATTATTTGTTATGTACTTAAAAAAGCCTTTCAGACTGGAACATTTTCTTGCACGGGAAGCACTCTGATTATTGCGGTCACGATAAAGAAAATTCATATAATCGTATGCAAGTTCAAGATTAACGGTTTTAATTAAATCAAGGTCAACATCATCAATTTTAATTTCATCAAACTCAGTCCCGTCAGGAACAAGTCCATGCTTAACTTTTAAAAATCTGAAAAAAGTTCTGAGATCAATAAAATATTCGTCAACAGTTTTCTTCGACATATTTTTGATTGTCTGCTTGTAAATTAAATAATCTTTCAAAATTCCAGGAGCTTCATCACGAAAATCAACTGCCATAAAAACACCACCGTAATTTTTTTATAAAGAACAACTAAAATGAGCTGAACTAAAATCTGTAATAAAAGAATTATAATGCTATTATAACACAAAAAAGAGCGGTGTATATTCCAATTACGAAAATTATACAAAATGAATATTTTGTATAATTCGGGGAATGAGCAAAATTAAATAATCTAAAAACACCTTGCTATGATTGCTTCTGCATAATATACTGTAACTTACAGTCAGTCACAGTAAAGCTAATAAGACAACAAAATTCAAAAAATCACAACAGCCGTGCAGACTCACACGAATCTGTACGGCTGAAATTTTTTAGAAGATTTAATTTTTAAAAGCTAATTAACAAACGCCCTGCTGAATCATCGAATCAGCAACCTTCTCAAAGCCTGCAATATTAGCGCCTACTACATAGTCACCTTCATGACCATACTTCTTAGCTGCAGCAGAAATGTTCTTATAGATGTTAACCATAATGTTCTTGAGCTTAGCGTCAACTTCTTCAAATGTCCATGAAAGACGCTGTGAGTTCTGGCTCATTTCGAGAGCTGATGTAGCAACGCCGCCTGCGTTAGCAGCCTTACCGGGAGCAAAGAGAATACCTGACTTCTGGAGAAGCTTTGTAGCCTCAAGAGTTGTAGGCATATTAGCACCCTCAGCAACAGCGTAGCAACCGTTAGCGATAAGTCTCTTAGCATCTTCTTCGTTAAGTTCATTCTGTGTAGCACATGGAAGAGCAACATCACACTTAACTGACCAATCGAACTTACCCTCGTGGTACTCTGAGTTAGGACGATAGTTCTTGTACTCTGTAAGACGCTGTCTCTTAACTTCCTTGATTTCCTTAATAGCGTCAAGGTCGATACCTTCAGCATCATAGATCCAACCTGTTGAATCAGCCATTGTAACTACCTTAGCACCGAGCTCAGTAGCTTTCTGTGTAGCGTAAATAGCAACATTACCTGCACCTGATACACAAACAGTAGCACCCTTGATGTCCTTGCCGTTATCCTTAAGCATAGCCTCTGTAAGATAAAGAAGACCGTAACCTGTAGCTTCTGTTCTTGCAAGTGAACCGCCCCAGTTAAGACCCTTACCTGTGAGAACGCCTTCATATACATTTCTGATTCTCTTGTACTGACCGAACATATAACCGATTTCGCGAGCACCTGTACCGATATCGCCTGCAGGAACATCTGTGTCAGCACCGATGTGCTTACAAAGCTCTGTCATAAAGCTCTGGCAGAATGCCATAACTTCTCTATCTGATTTTCCCTTAGGATCGAAATCGGAACCACCTTTACCACCACCGATCGGTAAGCCTGTCAGGGAGTTCTTGAAGATCTGCTCAAATCCCAGGAATTTGATAATACCTAAGTTAACAGAAGGATGGAATCTAAGACCGCCCTTATAAGGTCCGATTGCACTGTTAAACTGTACACGGAAACCGTTGTTTACCTGTACCTGCCCCTTATCGTCAACCCACGGAACACGGAACTGAATGATTCTCTCCGGAACAGTCAGTCTTTCCAGTAAGGCATCTTTTCTGTAGGCTTCTTCGTCAGCTTCAATCACAACACGAAGGGACTCTAAAACCTCTTTTACTGCCTGATGGAATTCCGGCTGTGCAGGGTTCTTTGCTACTACCAACTCGTAAACCTCATCAACGTATGACATCTATATGTCCTCCTTTTGTTTGTATATCCACGTATCATTATAGTATGACCTTCTGAAATTCACAACCCTGATTTATCATGTAAAAGCATAAAAATTTTATGCGCTTTTTTAGACATATTGTACAATGATACGCATATGCACCAATACATGTATACAATCTTGCACTTTTTGATCGTTATGAAGCATTTTTCTATAAGTATTATTCTATAGAAATTCTTTGTACTTCTGGATATTCTGTTCTTCGAAGTCAGCCAGCTCCTCTGCCATCTCCATACACAGCTCTCCGGCTCTCTGGTGATGTCTTATGGTTTTCCAGATGTCTGTCAGTCCTTCGCTGCTCTTGCGGATCATCAGTCCTGCAAGATGCGGGGTGCTGATATTGAAGATCGTATCCGCATGGATCCCGCCTTTGATCGCTATTTCCTCCAGGCTGTTTCCTCTATACACCTCGCCCTGGTTTCGGAGTAGCTCCTCTATCGCGCGATTGTGGATTTTGGCATATTCCAGTGCGTGCTCCGACAGTTCGATGCACAGCTTGTCGTCCACCGTCTTATCCAGGACCACATCAATGACCGTCATCGCCTTTCTTGTATTCTTCTGTATATCATGCAATATTTCCAAATCATCCTGCTTCATGCCTGCGCTCCTTTTCTTTACCAGATCCCCTCTCTCCTGAAAACCGGATACGACGTTTTTCCTGTCACACAGAGGCAAACTGCATTCTGTATATCCTGCTCCGCTCAGCGGTCGTCAGATACACCGGCTCTGTGTGCGCGCGTTTTGCCCGGCAGTTTTTTTCTCTATAAGGAAACGTAACTTTCACACTTTAATGCAACACGGTATTTCCTATAGAACAAAAAAAGAGTATAGATCTCTCTATACTCTTAAGCATTCCCTGTTATTCGCTTTTCAAACACTTCCTTGAAAACTACTCAACAAATTCGGACTTAACATATGCGGTCTGACCGTTATACT
>OIYR01000252.1_pt1 | contig 31251 bp, 36 predicted proteins | sample 1588221 | NCBI WGS metagenome assembly OIYR01 (sample SAMN03283292) | human gut metagenome | biome: human-associated habitat; material: feces | host: Homo sapiens | place: Peru | collected 2012
GTCCAGCGTTCGACAATCTTTTGCGACGCTAAATACAACATTTTGCGAAAACTATCATCATTTGTGAATGATGGTTTATTCTTGGTAATCTGTCTGAATTGGCGGTTGAGTCCTTCTATGATGTTCGTTGTATATATTATTTTACAAACCTCAGGAGAATATGGGAAAAATATGGATAGTATATCCCAGTTTTCTTCCCAACTCTTTACACAGGACGGATAAGTTTTGCCCCATTTATCCTTGAAAAGAATCAGGTTGTTCATAGCTTCTTCTTCGCTGATTGCCTGATACACTTTTTTTAGGTCTGCCATCAGCTGCTTTATATGCTTGTAGCTTACAAAGCGTGTGCTACATCTTATTTGGTGAATTATACATCTCTGTATATGAGCATTTGGAAAAGCAGCTGATATGGCTTCTTTGAATCCTGTCAAACCATCAACACAGAATAGAAATACATCTTTTATTCCTCTCGTTTTGAGTTCGTTCAACACATTCAACCAGAATTTACTACTTTCATTTTCACCAATCCAAATACCTAAAATATCTTTTTGACCATCAAGGTTAATACCTAAAACTACATATGCTGCCTTTGTCACATACTGATGATTTTCTTTAACCTTGGAGTGGATTGCATCCATAAATACGAACGGATAAATTTCTTCAAGTGACCTGTTCTGCCATGCTGTTACTTCTGGCAAAATCTTTTCACTTATCTTACTTACAAGTTCAGGTGAAATTTCTATATCGTAAAAATTTTTGATTTATTCTGCAATATCCCTCTGACTCATTCCGCAAGCATAAAGTGACAGTATTTTCCCTTCCATACCATCAACATTACGATTATATTTGCCAGTTGTTTTAGGTTCATATTCGCCATTTCTATCTCTTGGAATTTTCGCATCAAGCTCTCCAAGCTGGGTTTTAACTGTTTTTTTGAATAACCGTTACGGTAATTTTTCGACTTATTGCTACACTCATCATTTGACATTCTTTCACTTTTTTCATAGCCAAGCTCGTCAGCTAATTCACATTCAATTACCTGCTGGAGCACATCTCTAAACATATCTTTCATCGCAGTCATTATCTCACCCGTTGATGTAAAATTCTGACTTCTTACAAATTCTCTCATTAATTCTGCCGGTACTTTTGTCAGTAAAAAAACTTCCTTTCAAACTTTGGTTTTCTGTTTCCATTATTGCTTGAAAGGAAGTTTACTGTTCATTTTTACACAAAATTTTCAGCGTTCTGTTAAAACGGGAATCATGGTTCATTCAGAACAAATAAATCATATCAATTAATTGCAACCCACTTTTTATTGTTTGTTGAATAATTTTCGTGTGGAATAATATGGGGGTCTAAGATATCAATTAGAGAAGTTATCCAATATTGCTTATTTAACTAGCATTGTATTAAGTTATAGATAAATATATTTTCAGTGTAAAAATATTATTTTCATTAGTTATTTCCAATTCTCCTGAATACTTATTTATAATTTTTTTTATTGACTTAATGCCAAATCCATGATTTATTGAATCATCTTTAGTTGAGTGAATAGTGTTATTTTTTATTGGTATTTGTGACATAACGGGATTGGTAATAATGATTGTCATAAAATTATTTAAGTGTTTAATTATGATATTTATCTCTTTTTTTATATCAGATCTAAATTGCTGGCAAGCTTCAATGGCATTATCAATAGCATTTCCGAAGATAATACATGAGTCAATGTTATCAATTTCATTTTCATTGATAACACCTTTAAATATAATTATTGTATTATATTTTTCTGCAACTTTACTTTTATCAAATAATAAAGCATCTAATATGTAATTACCAGTATTATACTTGTTTTTTTCACAAATTATCATATTTGATTTATTTATAAAATCCTTAGCTGCTTCTATATCATTATTATTTAGATATATGTCTAGAGCTATCAACATATTTTTATAATTGTGTTTAAATTCTCTTAAGGATTTTGTGCTTTCATTAAGACTATTATAATATTCGATTTGATTGTCCAATTGTTGATTTGCTATTTCGTTTATCTTTTTATAATAGTTTTTTGTTATTATATTTGAAATGCATATGGGGTAAATTAAGCTAGATGCTATAATAATTGCAATAAATAAGAAAGATAATATTCTATACCATATATTAAAAGTGTTGTTTTCTGGTATATATGTTAATATGACTGCCAGTACTCCGCATACATAAAGTGTAAATAAAATTAGTGCTTTAATGCCTTTCCCAGTGGAGATATAAAAATTTTTAAATAAAAATGTTGCTTGATCTGATTTTATAAGAATCAAAAATATAGTTGAAATTACATTTATAGAAAAATCAATAATGAATTTTATTATTTCAAAATTGCAGAAGCTATTTATAATAAGAGTAAGGGAAGCAGTTATAGACAAAATTATTGCTTGATATAAAGCTGTTGTATAAAGTATTGATGAATATTTTATATTATTAATTATAAATAGAGGGAAAACAAATGATGTAATAATAGAAAGGACAAAATATAAGTTATTGTTTATTAATATATATGATGGAAAAATAAAAATAATTAAAAAGACAAAAATACGGCAAGGAATGATCTTCCCGTTTAAAAATTTTACTCCTACAATAGAACTATTTATTAGTGTAAGGATTAGCTCAAATATAAAAACTGTACTCATATCACTTTATAATGCATTATCATTCAAAAATGTCTTAAGCGCAGATTTAAAGTACTTAAGTTGATCTCGACTGATTTTTGCGTACTCCCCATTTGTGAATTTTATGGAATTTTTATTATATGAATCAATGTATAAGAAGTTTATTACAAATGATCTATGCGTTTTGAAAAAACAGTTTGTAGGTAATAAAGAATACACTTTTGCTAATGTTTTTGGACAGTGTATGCTATCATTAGCAAGTCTTATAATAGAACTTTTGCCGTCAGCTTCTACATATATAATATCTTTTGTGCTTATTTTTATTACATCGCCTTCTCTATTAATTGAAATTGGATAATATGTATCCATCTTTTTTCTGTACGAATTTAAAGCCTCATATAAATTATTAATATTCAAGGGCTTTATAAGAAAACGAAAAGTTTCGTATTGAAATGTATCATAGACTATTTCAGGAAAGCTTGTAAGGAAAATTATTGTGCATTGTTGGTTGATTTTACGCAATTCATTTGCTGTTTGCAATCCATTGAGATCTGGCATCTGATAATCTAAAAAAATAATATCAAATCTTAGATCATTCAACAGACTTTTCCCATTGTAAAATATTTCAACAACTGTATCTAAGTTATATTTGCTAGAGTATAAATATATTTCTTTCTTTAATTGTTCGCAAAACAATGGTTCATCATCACAAATTGCGATTAACATAAACATCCGTTCTCCTTCGATTCACTTCTGTATAAGCACGATTTACTCCCAGAGTTCCCTTTTTTATCAAAATATTGATTATTTTGTAGAGGAAGGGAGTAAGGGAGTGATAAATTAATGCTTTGGTCGGCAATTTATTATTTAGTAAAATCATTTTTTGGATAATGAGATGGATTAAAATATTGATCCAAATCACGTATTATTTTTATTAGGGTTATTATTTGTTCAGTGGACCAATGTCTAATTATTTCTTCAATTTCAAGTCTCGAAATATCTGTATTCTCTAATGGCTCAGCAACAAGATGCTCTAATTTTGTATTAATTATGTTAGCAATCTCTTCAAGTCTTTTTAATGAAACTTCTGTTATTCCACATTCTATTTGGCTTACATAACTTACGGAAACATTCAATAATTCAGCCAACTGAGCTTGTGTAATATGTGCTTTTGTTCTATATTTTTTAACCCTTCGACCGATTGCAACATAATTAATCATTTTAATCACCACTTAAATTGTATCAGTTATAAATAAAATATAAAGAAACTTATATATAAAATATTTTAGCTATAACTAAAATGGAGTGTGAATATGGATAAAGACATTGGAAATTTAATAAAAAAAAAGAGAGAAGAACTTGGTTTTAGTATACGTGAATTGGCGAAAAAAATAGATATGTCACCTGTTTATCTATGTAACATTGAGAATGGAAAGAGAAACCTGCCATCAGATTATAAACTATTATTGATAGCTAATGTTTTGTTTCTATCGCAAGACGAAAAAATCACTTTTTTTGATAAGATATCAGAAAGCCAACAAAAGATTCCAATAGATGTAAATGAATATTTGTTTGATAAAAAAGAGGCAATCATTTTTATCAGGTCAGCAGAAAAATATGATTATAAGAATAGTGATTGGGAAAAATTATTTAAATATCTAAAAAAATAAAAATAAATTTTTAAAATTATTTTTTTATCAAATTTGTTCTCAATTTGAGAACAAATAAATATAGAAAAACTTGAAATTAATAGGAGCAAATATATGTCAAAGTTTTCAACTGTATATAACTTCCATTTTGATATAAGATGTCCTTGTTGTCAAAAAAGGTTAATGACAATTAATCTTTTACAATATAAAATGCCGATTGTAAGCATATTTTCAAAGGATGATAGCGGAACACATAATACCGAAACACGATGCCCAATATGTAAATCCTTTGTAGCAGTTGATGTATAAAATTAAATATAAAACTTAGTACGAGCCTACAGCCGGAAACGCTGACCTATTCAGTAGGAACGAGCTTACGAAATGCCGACAAGTTATAGCTTTTAATGCTATTACCTGTCGGCATTATTTTTTGCCCTTTTTGCGTTGAAAGCAGAAAGGGCAAGTATGTTTTTTAGAAACAAAAGTCCCCCAATCGACCTGAATTAATAAAAATTCAGATTGATTGGAGGAATTAATATGGACAACAAGCGTCCAAAAAGAAGAAAAGATAAGTATAATCCTTATACACTGTCAAAAGATAATAAGAAATACTATGTTTCATTTAAAAATGCAGACGGGAAAATACAGAAAACGGAGGTGGATAAAGCCATTTTTGAAGCATTTGATGGTTTTGAACTTGATGATATTTCAATAATGAATGAAGCCGAAAGACATTATGAATACTCTGAACTTACAGAAGAAACATTGAATCACAGAGCTGTACATAAAACCAAGACAGTGGAGGATATAATTCTAACTGTCTTTGAGAATGAAATGTTGTCAAAAGCTATTTGTGAACTTACTGAAATTCAGCGTAAAAGATTATTGCTATATTATTATGATCGTTTAACCTACGAGCAAATTGCAAAAATTGAAGGTTGCACAAAAATGCCAGTCATGCGTTCAATAAAGAAAGCGGAAGAAAAAATTAAAAAATTTTTTAAGAAAAGGGGCTACTTTTAGCTTTTAAGTGAGGAAACAGGTGAAGGAATAAAAGTCCTTTTGCCTGTTTTCTCTTTTTAGAGGACAGGCGTTGCTCTTTGAAAATTTAATATCAGCACATCAGATACTTTCCTTCTGTTGTTCGGTACGGACAAGCCATATGAGCGAACACCTTTACAGGTCTTCAGGACTCAGACTTTGAAAGGCAAATTCAATGACGGCGATGACAGGCAGAGGGGATAATGATGCTTCCGTCAAGTCAAAAGTCGAGCGTGATAAAACCGTCGCAACCAAAGATGGCGGCTGTGGGAGATCCTCACGGTGGTGAAATTCCAATGAGGTCAAATGCATGACCGTCTGATGTGTTCCCGGTTGGGGGATATTGAGGATAAATACCAACCAAAAAGCAAAGGCCAAAAGTAAATCTATATTAATGCAACGGCAAAAATAGGATTGTAATTAATCAAAATAATTTATATGTACTGTTGTAATTAATATAGATTTTTATACTTTTGCTTTAAATCGAAAAATCTGCTTTGACACTTAATTCGTACTCGCCAACGAATTAAGAAGATAAGCAAATGATTGCTAAAAAACGGTTGATAGGACAGCAAGTGTTTAAAAGGTACTTGCTGTCTTTACATATTTATAGGAGGTAATAAATTTGATAGTTAAAAAAGGAGAGGTATATTACGCTGACCTCAATCCGATTATAGGCTGTGAACAGGGTGGTTGCCGGCCTGTCATTATTGTTCAAAACAATACAGGCAATCTTTACAGTCCGACAACAATAATAGTTCCTGTTACTGCCCGCAAGAGAAAGAAAGCGCTTCCGACACATATAAAGGTTAAAGGTGCAGGTCTGCCGAAGAAATCAATTGCTTTACTTGAACAATTAAGGACAATAGATAAAAGCAGATTAAAAGAAAAAATAGGGGAGATAACCCAAACATCTTTGAACAAAATAGATAAAGGCTTACTTATCAGTTTAGATTGCTTTGAGAATAGGAGGTGCAAAAAATGATTGGATTTGTTATAGGATTGTTTGTCGGTGCATTTATCGGAGTTGCATTAATGTGTCTTTGCAATGCCGCTTCTAATTCTGATAAAAATATGGAAAAATTGAATGAGCTTGAAAACAGAAAGGACGATGTAAATGATTGAAAGGATGGAAAACAGGGATTATGTTGATAAGGAACATATCATTGAATTGGAAGGACATAACGCAAAAATCTTTTTCTTAAAGCAAAGTGATTCCAATGCACTGAAACAAGTAGAGGAACTTCTGATTGATGCATATGAGAATAGGGTTTGTAAATCAAATGTATCATAAAATGATCCTTTGATTAAGTGGTTCAGATAATGTTATGCGTGAATGTGATTAACGATAGGATAAAGATATCTTGGTTTTGTTTGTGTTTACGCATTAAATCTAAGAAAACGCATGGCATCAAGATTCTATATATTTCCTAAGTTTTCCTAATCGTTTTAGCGAAAAAAGCATAAATATGTTTACTTTTGCGGATAATTGTGGTAAAATATAACTATATGTTTATAATGGGAGGGTAATGTATGGAACATAGGTATCATTTGGAAGGTACACTTAATGAATTACAAGAAATTTTGCAAAATCAGTTTGATTTAGATGAAAGTAAAGCTAGGTTTTATATGTATATACTTTTAATGGATCAACAGCAATTTATGTGTGAATTTAGTGATATGCAATCTGCTTTATGGCATTTAAAAAGTAATACAAAATACACTACTCCTATATTAAAATCCAGATTTTCCATTTGTTTTACAGATTTGAAGAAAAAATTGTTAGATCAACTATTTATACAATTTGGAGGAATGCTTATTGACGGTGATGCATTTGCTTTTTCTACTGTCATATCTTGGTTACTTGCGATTTATCGTAGCTGTACATATATAAAAAAGACAGAGTGCTGTGTATATTATCAAGCTCTTTCTTGGAAGGCTATTCATCCATCTCAAGAGTATTTTGGCGTGAAAGATATATTACCAAATGTATCAGATGAAACTTGTTGCCATTTGGATTATATTCACGATAAAAAATGGGAATGTTTTTATTGCCATAACGATAAATGTAGTATTACAGAAGGAAAATGTCAGTCAATTCTTACAGAACTTTGTAAAAGAAATGTTTTTATAGAGTGTAATGGTATGTATAGGTTTTCAAAATAAAACCACTATATGGGGGTATGCTTTATGACACTTGATGAACAGGAGATTATGTCAATCTATTCTAATGAATACGAAAAATATATTAATAATACGGTGTTTGAAATATGCGATGAAAATCAACAGCTTGATTTTCTTGCGTGGATTTTAAAGATTTCAGATGGTGAATATAATAACGGAAAAGAATTTCTGATAAGTCACAATGCTTCTTTTCGAATATTATGGAAGTTGCTTTCTTGCATAAACGAATATACTATTGTGTTAGAGGATAACTATGTGGATAGAACATATAGAGATAGTTATTATTTCTATTTTTCTGGAAAACACTTTAGTTATGCACGATTCTGTAAACGAATTTCTATTTTTAAAGGTAAATTAGTGAAAAATTTTTACGATTATACATCAGAAGAGTTGAATAAAGTGTTTATTGGAACGATCGTAATTAGACCAATACCAAATAGGTCTGTTGGTAGAGCTTTATTAAATCCACATTATTTTTTTAAAGATTTTTCATGCAAAATACGTTTGGTTCAGTATAATGTCACAGTGTACGGTAAAAATTTAGAGGTTAAAGCCTTTCCATATAGTATGCAAGATGGTGAAACAACATCATGTGCAGAAATAACGATTCTCAATTTGCTTGATTACTATAGTCAGTCATATCCTGAATATCGTTATCTTTTGCCGAGTGAGATTAGTCTGTTAGCAGAGAAGAATAGCTATGAACGAAGAATGCCAACTACAGGAATGAGTTATGAATTGATTTCAAAGATATTTTGCGATGTGGGTTTTTATCCTCGTTTATATTCCACACAGAAAATGTCAAGAATTAAATTTAGGCATATAATGCATTATTATATTGAATCGGGCATCCCTGTTGCGCTGGGTTTAAAGTTAGGTGAGGAGAATAAGCATTCAGTTATTTGTATCGGATATTCAGAATCTCAAAAGGATAAAGATGTAGATGACATTACTTGTGCATTTGATATCAAAAGTAAAGATGTGATATGGATAAGTGATACGGCGGATACAGTAGATACTTATTGTATTATGGATGACAATAGAATGCCATATGGATTTAGTAAATGTACAGAATATATACCAGAATCTCATGATAGAGTTTCAATGCTAAATTTAAATGAGTGCGAAATTGAGTATATGATGGTACCTTTGTATAAAAGAATGATTTTAGAAGCTGCTGATGCTTACGATATTTGTTTAAGCATATTAGCAAGTCAAGAACTTGGAATCAAAAATTGTATGCAACAGAATATCACGTTTAACGGATTATCTGATGAAGATGTTAAAAACTGTGGTACTATTGAAAACCCTTTGTTAATTCGATTGTTTATGGCATCGTCACGCACGTTTCGGAAAAGTCGAGATGAACAGTTTAACAAAAAGAATACTGAAATTCGAGATTTGTATAATATGACAATATTTCCGAAATTTATCTGGGTGTGTGAAGTGACAACAGCTTCTTTACATGAAAAAGGTTTGATTATGGGTGAAATATTAATTGATGCAACATCATCTGCGGATGCTAAGGTGGATAGTTCCATAATCATACATTATCCTTATACAATTGGTCGACGTATGCCAGAAGATGCTACAGGAAATGATAATATAAATTTTGAAATAGTAAAAGAATGGAATCCATTTGAAGAATTTCATGGAAACTTAACGCATATCAAAAAATAACTGATTAGTATACTTCCAATACGAATAAACCGCATTAAAATTATAAATATAGTATTGCATAATTTAAAATTATGTGGTACAATATTTAAGCTACGCTTGAAATGGGTTAAAAAACGATGTCCGTACCTATTTTCAGCGATAAAAACAAGAGGTATTTATATGACTAATATTGAAAAGAAAGTTAAAGCTTTTGCAAAAAAAGCTTCAACAGTTGAGCATAGCGGAGAAATTGCTTATATTGTTACCCGCAGTGATATTGTTGAATTAAATAAGTCTATTGAGTCGAAAATTAGACAGAATGAGAGAGAACGTACTGCAAGTATGCATGCAGCTTCTCGTTGTATTGTAGGTGGTAAATGAATTTTTGCTATATATCGATTGTTAAGCGAAGTGAATATACTACCATATGCAAATAGTATTTAGTATTATTTATGTTGTTTTTGAATTGCTATAAATAATATGAGAAAGCGTAATTCAGTATAATTGAATATTATTTATGGGTATAAGCGATGGCTATTTAGCTGTCGCTTTTTATGTTTTATGGATTGCATAAAAGGGGCAGTAATTTGGCGGTAAAAGTCCACTATGGGATTGTCAATAGAAACTTTTAGCTTTTGGTAAATACATCCCCCATTAATAAAAAGAGTTTAAAGTTAATTCAACTGATAACAAGCACATTGAAATAATTATGATAGAAGGGTTGATGATAATGGTTCATGGAATAGAAAACAGGGATTATGTTGATAAGGAACATATCATTGAATTGGAAGGACATAATGCCAAAATTTTTTTCTTGAAGCACAGCGATTCCAATGCACTGAAACAGGTAGAGGAACTTCTGATTGATGCATATGAGAACAGAGTGTGCAAAGGATTTGTTTCATAATAAAAATATCAGCCTTGCGAGTATAAAAACTTGCAAGGCTTTTTCACAAATTATCTTTGCATTTTACCGACATTGGTCTGGATATTACATTATATAATGGTATAATGTAATCAGAGAGAAATCTCAACTCAGGCTAAGAATAGTGTCGGTGCAAATGAGAAAAAGAGGTTAATATGGTAACAACAAAACCGACACAGGATAAAATGATGAAAACAGTTTACTGCTTATACAGAGTATCAACTAAAGGACAGGTTGATAAAAACGACATACCAATGCAGAAACAGTCCTGCCGAGAATTTGCCGAGCATCAGCCCGGATGGGTAATCAAGAAAGAGTTTCAGGAAAAAGGTGTTTCAGGCTTTAAGGTTTCGGCAAATGACAGAGATGCCGTTCAGGAATTAAAGTCAGCGGCGGAAAATAAAGAGTTTGACATACTTCTTGTATTTATGTTTGACAGAATCGGACGAATTGATAACGAAACCCCGTTTGTTGTCGAGTGGTTCATTCAGCACGGCATTGAAGTATGGAGTGTCAACGAGGGCGAACAGAGAATGGACAGCCATGTTGATAAACTGATGAATTACATACGCTTCTGGCAGGCGAACGGCGAAAGTCAGAAAACATCAATGCGTGTTAAAACTCGCCTCCATCAACTTGTAGAAGATGGAATTTACACAGGCGGATGTGCTCCTTTCGGATATAAGCTTGTAAAAAGCGGTGTGATCAATAAGAGGGGAAAGGAACTTCTAACCCTTGAGATTGACCCTGTAGAAAAGGAAATGGTAATAACCATTTTTGAGAAAACTGTCAAAGACGGCTATGGCTCATATGTAATGGCACAGTATGTCAATGATAGGAAAGTGCTTACTCATAACGGTGCAAAATTTCAGTCAAACACAATCAAAAGAATTTTGCAAAATCCAATCTATTGCGGCTTTTACAATAGGGGAGGGGTTACCTCAAAAAGAGTCAAAGAATTGCAGATTATTGATGATGCGGTCTTTGATGAAGCGCAGAAAATTCTTGAACAGAGAAAGTATACCAACGAGAATAAAACTCAGCTCTCTCGAACGGCAAAATCTTCAACTATGCTTGGCGGTAATATTTACTGTGCCCATTGTGGTAAGAAATTATGTGCCAATAGTTTTGTGGATAGATATACAACAAAAGATGGCACAACTCATGACGGTGGCAGAAGATTCCGCTACCTCTGCTCAGGTAAAGCAATGAAACGCAACGAGTGTGACGGACAGTCGGTATATTCCGCCGCAAAGGTAGATGAGATTGTACTCGATGCATTGCATAAATGCTTTGATAAAATCAAAGCAACGCCAAAGGATGCAGCCATTGAGAAGAAGTACAGAACACAAATCTCGCAAATCAAGACTGAAATCAAAAGGTTGAATAAGGAAACCGAAACTCTGAAAAGAAAGCTCGGTGAGCTTACAGAGGAAATTGCAAATTCATTGTTGGGCGACAGCAAATTCACTCCCGATGTGCTTTCAATGGCTATTGAAACTACAAAGGGTAAAATTGCAGACAATGTTCAGCGAATAGCTGAAAAGCAGAATCAACTCAATGACAAAGAAACCGATATGAGTAAGATTGATTACTACTATGAAGAATTTGTAAGTTGGGCTGACGAGTTTGATAACGCACCTGCCGAAAGGCAGAGAATGATAATCTGTAAATTGTTCAAGGAAATTTTGGTAGGCAAGGGATACTCAGTACAAATCCTTATGGACTCTTCGTATGAGCAGTTTTTGATATAATTGACATTGACAATTTCAACTGATATAATTTAATTATAAAACGGAGTACAATAAGAATACAAAAGGTTTAGCTACTGCCTTGACAGGTATATGAATATACACAGTCGAGAGCGCATGACTGTTAATCATGATGTCACTGGTTCGAGCCCAGTTGGGGGAGCCAAAAGAGGCTCATAGTTTTTCTATGAGCCTCAATTACTTATATACAAAAAATTCATTCCCAGTAGATTGAATGATAATTGATTTATCGGAAAGGAAAAGATATGGAGTTCGAAAATATCACAGACAAACAATTTGATGTTCTTATGAACTCAATTATCCAAATAGTGAAGGATTCTGAAACTAAAGATGAAGCTGTTGAAAAGCTACAAAATTTAGTTAAAGGTAAAGAAAACTGATTACTTTCACTAATCTGCTTAATTTAATATTATCAAATATATGAGTCAATCATTATATTTCTTATTTTAGAGATATAGTAATTGGCTCTTTTTTTATTTGGCAATCGTTTTAATTTTTTTGATTAGAACGGTTGCCTTTTTTTATTTACAAAAAATTGAAAGGAATGATTTTAAATGTATTTTACCGACACACCTGAACTCAGGAAGTTTGAAAGAGAGATGCGTCAGAAACCTAATTTTGACAGGCGCAATGATGAGTGTGATGAAAATGAAATCTCACATTTCTCTGACAACAAAAATGTCAATACAAACAGAAAAAAAAGAAAGAGGTTGATTTTATGACAATAAAAATCAGAATTCCCGCTAATGGATATTGCTTGAATCAAAACTAAAAAATAGGAGATGTATAACTTGAACGAATACGAAAGACAGCGCAGAATAGCTGAAAGCACAAAGAAATTGTATCCGCCGGGTACAAGAATTGAGCTTATCAGTATGAAAGACCCTTACGCACCTGTTCCGGCAGGAACAAGAGGAACAGTAAAATTTGTTGATTCAATGGGAACGATATTCCCTGAGTGGGATAACAATCGAACCATTGGTATCGTTCCCGGTGAGGACTCATTCAGAAAGCTCACACAGGAAGAAATCGAAACGGAAAACCAATCCGAATCACAAGTTGATGATGAAGTTCCTTATGAGGATAACGGAATGACAATAGGAATGTGAGGTGTTTTTAATCTATAAATCTTCGGTGAGCTGAAGATTTATGACCATCAGATATTTTGATATGTTTGCAGGTATTGGCGGTTTCCGTTCCGGACTTGAAGCCATAGGCGGCTTTGAGTGCGTCGGATACTGTGAAATCGATAAGTATGCAAAGCAGGCATATGAAGCAATGTACGATACAGGAGGTGAACTTTACTTTGATGACGCAAGAAAAATTGTACTCGAACAGTTACCCGATTTCGACCTTTTGGTCGGAGGATTCCCCTGTCAGTCCTTCTCAATCGCGGGAGCAAGAAAAGGATTTGACGATACAAGAGGAACGTTGTTTTTTGAAATTGCAAGAATTGCTGCCGTTAAAAAACCTAAGTATATCTTCCTCGAAAATGTTCCCGGTCTGCTTAACCACGACTCAGGCAAAACATTTGAAACAATCCTCCGTACGGGGTCCCCGAAAAGCTGTAAGCTTTTTGGGGAGAGGAGGCACAGCATAGCGTGCGAGTTTTTAACCGCTTGCGGTTGGAAACGAGTAAGCACAGCTTGCACCGACGAGGGGTATGATGTGTGCTGGCAGGTACTTAACAGCAAAAATTTTGGAGTACCCCAATCACGAAATCGAGTGTTTATTATCGGATATCTTAGAGGACAATGTGCCGGAGAAGTATTATCTTTCACGCAAACAAGCGGAAAAACTCTTATACAAAGAAAACCCAACGCAAGGTGAACGAATCTACTCATCAAAAGGACTAAGCTGTACGCTTACAAGCGGTTCGGGCGGATTCGGCGGTCATTCGGGACTTTATCTCATTGAAAATACCGAAAATTTTGGTCTGCCGATAAAATCTAAAACTAAAGACGGTTATCAGATCGCATATCCCGGCGACAGCATTGATACTGCCTTTTCAGGACAAAATTCAAGGCGTGGCAGAGTAGGAAGTCAGATAGCGCATACTCTGACAACTTCCGCAACTCAGGCATATTATTTCATCGACCTGAACCCCGAACCCAAGCTGACAGAAATTGCAAGGTGCATAACCGCAAGGCAGGATTCAGGAATCAGTAACCGAAAGGCTGAACATTCTGGGGCTTTTGTAGAGAATTCAGATGTTCTCGATGATAATGAAAAATTTGCAGTAGTCTTTGTTGAGCCGAACGGAGAAGTTCATATCGGCAGAATAAGAAAGCTTACTCCGAGGGAGTGCTGGAAATTACAAGGCTTCACGGACGATCAATTCGACAAAGCAAAAGCGACAGGACTATCCGACAGCAGGCTATACAAGATGGCTGGAAATGCAGTTACCGTGAATGTTATTGCTGAAATCGGTAAGATTATCAAAATAGTAAACGATAAAAATTAATAACAACAACTAATATCAATCGTTCCGAACGACTGGTATTGGTTTTCATATATATTAGCCGTTGGTTGAGTTAAATACTTAATCAACGGCTTTTTGTCGTTTCAGGGGCGATTGATATTCCGAGAGGAGTGAAATATAATCAAAACCCCTGTAAGTTGGATGGGCAACAAAACCTCCATCCTTCATATTTTGTATGCCCTGTTTCCTCTGAATTACGAAAGATATATTGAACCCTTCGGAGGTTCGGGAGCGGTACTTTTAGGCAAGAAAAAGCCTGATAAATTCGAGGTTTACAATGATTACAATCATAATCTTGTAAACCTTTTTCGCTGTATGCGTGACAGACCTATGGCATTCATAAAAGAGCTCGGATTTTATCCGCTTAATTCAAGGGATGATTTCAACGTCATAAAGAACTTTTTTAAACAGGAGAAGTTTGAAGATAAGTACCTTGATGAGGAATTGGAACTGACAAAGATTATACTGCCTGACTTGAAAGCAGAAGAAATCATAGAATTGTATATAAAAATGAAACAGGACTATGACTTGCGCAGAGCAGTAATGTTTCTTAAACTTCTGCGATACAGCTATTCAAGTGGCGGAAAATCCTTTGCCTGTCAGCCCTTTTCAATAGTGAGCCTTTTTCAACTGATAGAGCAAGTTGGAAAACGGCTTGAAAATACTGTGATTGAAAATCAGGATTTCGAGGTATTAATCAAGCATTATGACCGAGATAATGCCTTTTTCTACTGCGATCCGCCGTATTTTTCAAGTGAATATGTTTATCAGTGTGGTTTCACTTGGGTTGACCATCAGAGGCTGAAAAACACACTTGCAAAGTCAAAGGGCAAATGGCTTGTATCATATAACGATTGTGAGGAAATCCGTAATTTATATGACGGTTACTCATTCTTTGATTTCACAAGGCTTCACAATATGAAGCAGCGAATCAACGCAGGCGAACAATTCCCAGAACTGCTAATCAGCAACTACGATATGTATGAAAGGCAGAGAAACAAGCCGTTACAGTTGAGCCTGCTTGACTTGACAACCGAACAACAAATTGATTTAGAACAAATTTTGAAGGAGTGTATTATTAACAATGGAAAATAGAGTTTATGTAAGCATACCGCTTGATGCCCTTATTGTATCAGGAATCACATCCGACTGTGCTGTGCAGATTTCAGCTGTGGACGGAGCAATTCTGATTGAGAGGTGCGATGATGATAGTGAAGAATGTTGTTGCGACTGCATCTGCGATGAGTGCAGAGCAGAACTCGCAGAAAGCGAGGACGAGTAATGATCAGGTTGTTCAGAGTTCTCGGAAAAAGAGGAAGAATTACAATTCCTTTTGAAATCCGTCAGCGAATCGGATTCAAATACAACGATGTTTTATCATTCACACAGCAGGATGATGGCTCGGTAGTTGTCAGGAAAGAAAAAATCTGCGACAACTGTAATGCATTTGCAGAAGAATTCGAGGAAAATTTCACCCTTGAAGATTTCCTCGGCAGCCTGTCAGAGGAAGAACAGAGAAACGCACTTTTGCATCTTTCTCTGTTGTGGGCAGAAAAACAGAATGTTAGTTTACCGTTTGCGTCTGCCAAAAAGAAGTGATTATCAGTTGGTATTCAAAAATCTCTGGACATTTCAAATTCTTTGGATATACTTGTTGCTGAAAGGACGGCGATAGTATGAAAAAGAAAATCGCAATAATGATAAGCATAATATTAATGGCAGGAATATTCACAGCTTGTACGGCAGAAGAAAAAATGGATAACAGTTCTTTATCACCCACGGTTTCAACTTCCGTGGGTGTTTCTGCATCTGGGAAAAGTTCTGAAATGGCAACAACCGAAACAATGCAATCTAGCGAAAATGCCACAGTTTCAAAAGAAACAGAGCCTTCGGGACAGAATGCCAAAACCGAAGAAAAAGCCGACAGTGGACAAAATTCGGCGGTTGTTTCGGCAACGGCTCCGATTCAGAAAACACAATCCGAGGTTCAGAATAACAGCAAGAATACAGTGAAAGGTAATCAGCAAAAATTGGATTCGACTGCGAAAAAGAAAACCGAAACTCCTACTCAAAAGCCTGCTGAAAAGCCAACGCAAAAGCCTGTGCAGAAACCTACGCAAAAACCTACGCAACCGCCTACTAAAGCAAAAACGGTTGATGTTCAGTATGCGGTGAGTGCCTGCATAGCCTACGGTCAGCAGCTTGGAATGAAATACGATTCCTCACTGAACACAGGCAACGCAAGCTGGTTCTCGCCCACAAACGCATCATATTATGATGATACGCAAAGCCTGACTGCAGATTGCTATGGTGATGTTGAGTATGTAGCCTACTACTTCCAAAGCAGTGGCATAGCTCCGAGAGACTTATCATTCAATGTAATCGCAGAAAACAACAAAATATATGTAGTCTACTGTTGAGCATACGATTAAGCAAGGCACTCACTTTATTGTGGGTGCTTATTTTTATGAAAGGAAGATGACAATGAAAATCAATAGTATAACACTCTCAGACCTCCGCCGTATGAACGGCAAGGAAGGTCTTATCTTGCAGGGCTGTGGAGGTGAAATTAAAGAATGGATGGACGGCATCAATAAAATGCTTACGGACAAAGGAATACTTCTTGACAATACAAAGTTTGAGAATGTTTCTGTGTTTCAAAATGACGGCGTTACCTGTATTCTTTATCCATTTGCCGATGTCCACCTTGACATCGGCAAGCTTGCAATGTGGAGATTACAGTCCTACACAGCCTTTGCCGGAACTTGGCTTTCCGATTATGTAGATAACAAGCTCGGTGGTTTTATTATCGATGAACAGAGCAAAGCAGAAAAGGTCAAACCCGACTGTGCATTGATAGGTCAGGATGGCAATATATTCAATCTGTTAGGAATTGCAAGTCACACTCTCAAACAAAACGGTATGGCTGACGAGGCAAAAGAAATGTGCAGTCGTGTTACGAGTTCGGAAAGTTACTGCGAAGCGCTGAACATTATCGGCGAATATGTAAATATTACGGATGGCAGTGAGCAGTCCGATGATATAGATGAAGATTTCAATGAAGGGCAGGCGATGAAATTATGATTGTATTTAAACAGAATAAGACGTCAATCGGGGCAAGGGTAAAATCTTGCCCCATATTTTTTATGAAAGGATTTTTAAAATGACTAAGTTAATCAGAAATAAGAAATTCACAAGAATAACTGCACTTTTACTCGTGATTGCCGTAATATTCGGAACAATGTTCTCGCTCCCTGTAAGTGCGGCAAGCGGTGATAAGGTGACAATCACCTTTGATTACTGTTATGACAGCGCAGGAAACATAATCAAATTTCAGCAGACAACAGTCAACGACGGTTATACTGTAGGTACAGTGGGCGAAGAGTTGTGCAAGATTTTTGCAGACGGCAAAGAAGCCTACTGTATTGAAGCCGGTCACACGCTCTACTCGGGCAATACGCTGACAGAAAGTGCCTCAACCGTTTGGAAAAATTTAGGCTCGGCAAAGCAGAAAGCAATTAACCTTGCTCTGCTCTACGGCAAACCCGGTTCGGAAAAAAGCTTAAGCGGAACAGAGGATCAGAAATGGGTGGCAACACAGCTGATTGTATGGGAGTTTGTTTCAGGATGCCGTTCCACAAGCGAAGGCTATAAATGCACAAATACAAAGTTCATTGACGGCATATGTGCAGGCGGAGCAAATCCAGGAGTTAAGTCGGTTTACAATGCAATCTCAAAAAGCCTTGCAAATTATTCAACCGTTCCGAGCTTCGCAAGTGCAATCGCTTCAAAGGCTGAAACCTATGATATGAAATATACAGACGGAAAATATACTTTAAAACTTACAGACAGCAACAGTATTCTTTCGGATTTCAGCTTCAAAACCACAAGCGGAATTTCCGTTTCAAAATCCGGCAACAAGCTGACCTTGACTTCGACTTCACCCGTAAACGATGCAGTAACATTCAACTCTGTAAAGTCAATGCCGAGCGTAGGAAATACAACCCTTATCCCATATGGAGATGCAACTTTGCAGGATGTAATCACAGGCGTTGAAAATGATGCTGACCCGATAAGAGCATATTTCAAGGTCAAGACAAGCTCAGGTAATCTCAAACTGGTCAAAACCTCCGAGGACGGTAATGTTGCAAATATTGAGTTTACCGTCAAAGGTGATGGTTACAGCCAAACTGTAAAAACCAATTCAAAGGGCGAATTTGAATTAACCGACCTCGTTCCCGGAAGTTACACCGTTACCGAAATTACAGACAGTAAGTACGAAACGCAGAAATCGCAGACCGTTAAGGTCGAAAGCGGTAAAACTGCAACCATTACCTTTGAGAATATTCTCAAAAAAGGCAGTCTTGAAGTTATAAAGACAAGTGAGGATAATTTTAACGAGTGTGTAAAATTCCACCTTTACGGAACTTCACTCAGCGGTGCAAGCGTTGATTTGTACGCAACAACAGATGCTGACGGCATTGCAAAATTTGAAAATGTCCTTGTAAGCGGTGACAAGCCATATACGCTTGAAGAAGTTGATACAGCCGACAGATATGTTGTTCCCCAAAAGCAGACTGCACCGATTGAGTGGAACAAGGTAACGCAGAGGTCATTTGACAATGTTTTGAAGAAGTGGAATCTTACCGTTACAAAAACAGATGCTGAAACAAAGACTGCACAGGGTAACGCAACACTTGCAGGAGCAATATACGGCATCTATGACAACGGCAAGCTGGTTGACAAGTACACCACCGATAAAAACGGCAGTTTTACCACTTCATACTATGTTTGCGGAGATAACTGGACTTTAAAAGAAATTAAGCCCAGCAAGGGTTATCTGCTTGACGAAACCGAATACCATATCGGTTCAGAAGCAAAGAAATACACTATTGAAAACAACAGCATTTCAATAGGCGTTACAGAGGATATTTTAATGGGCAAAATCTCAATAATTAAGCACACAGATGACGGCAGTACAAAAATAGAAACTCCCGAAAAAGGTGCAGAATTTCAGGTGTATCTGAAATCGGCAGGAGGCTACAGCAAGGCAAAAGAAACAGAGCGTGATATTTTAACTTGCGATGAATACGGCTTTGCAGAAACAAAGGATTTGCCCTATGGCATATACACAGTTCACCAAACAAAAGGCTGGAACGGTACGGAGTTCATTGCTGATTTTGATGTGTTTATTTCTGAAAATAATAAGACTTACAAGTACCTCATCAATAACGCAAGTCTTGAAAGCTATGTAAAGATAGTAAAGGTTGACAGCGAAACCGGAAAGCAGATCCCGTATGCAGGCGCAGGGTTTCAGATTTATGATTCCAACGGAAACAAGGTAACAATGAAATACACCTATCCGAATGTTACAGAGATTGACACATTCTACACGAACAGCGATGGTTATCTCATCACACCTGAAACTCTGCCCTACGGCAAAGGCTATTCAGTCGTTGAGGTGCAGGCTCCTTACGGATATCTTCTCGACAGCACACCTGTATATTTTGACATTACAGCAGAAAACACAAGTGAAGAAAACGGCGTTACAATCGTAAAAACCGAGAAGAAAAATACTCCGCAGAAAGGTGCAATTACCGTAGAAAAAACAGGCGAGATTTTCTCAAATGTAACTGCAGTCGGCGGCGGATATACTGATGAAAACGGAAATGATGTTGCACTTCCGACCATATATCAGCCGGAATATTCTGTAAGCGGATTGTCTGGTGCAGTGTTTGAAATCTATGCTGATGAGAATATCACAACGCCTGACGGAACAATTCGATATACAAAAGATACTCTTGTTGACACCATTACCACAGGTAAAAAAGGCACAGCAACAAGCAAACAGCTTTACCTCGGTAGATACCGTGTTGTTGAAACCGTTGCTCCGTATAGAACAGTTATCAATCCTGAACCTCATACGGTTGAACTTACCTACTCAGGACAGAACGAAAAGGTGACTAACACCTCAACATCATTTACAAACGACAGACAGAAAGTTGTAATTGACCTTACAAAAATTCTTGAACAGGACGAGAAATTCAGCATCGGAAATAATGATGAAATTCTGAATGTTTCATTCGGACTTTACGCTGATGAAGATTTGAAAGCCGCAAACGGAACAGTCATTCCAAAGAACGGACTTCTTGAAATCATCACCTGTGATGAAAAAGGAAAAGCGACTTTCACAACCGACCTTCCGATTGGAAGTTACTATGTTAAGGAAATCAGCACTGACAATCACTATATCCTCTCTGATAAAAAATACCCTGTTGTGTTTGAATACGCAGGACAGGATGTTGCGACTGTTCATATTTCTGTAAATGACGGTGAGCCGATTGAAAATAAAATCATCTACGGCACAATCAAAGGCTTGAAGATTGACCGTGAAACGGGCGAAAATATCGCAGGCGCATTATTCGGATTGTTCAGTATTACTGAAACCGAATTTACAGAAGAAACTGCAATTATGACAGCCGAATCAAACGAGGGCGGTATTTTTGAATTTACCTATGTTCCCTACGGCGAATACATTGTCCGTGAGTTAAAGCCTGCCGAGGGTTATCTCCCTAATGAAGAAAACTATACCGTAACAATTTCTAAAAACAAGGAAATTATCGAAATCACAGTTGAGAACGATAAAATACCTGAACTCGGAACAACTGCAACTATTGACGGCAAAAAAGAAGTCGGCGCAACAGAAGTGTTTACCCTTGAAGATGTTGTAGAGTACAAGCATCTTGTACCCGGCAAGGAGTACACGGTTAAGGGTGTGTTAATGGATAAATCGACTGAAAAAGAGTTATTGATTGACGGCAAGAAAATCACCTCTGAAGCTACATTCATACCTGATAAACCAACAGGAAGCGTAACAGTAGAATTCACCTTTGACGCAAGATATATCAAGAAAGATACAGACATTGTCGTTTTTGAAAGTCTTTACAGCGAGGATAAAGAGCTTGCAGTTCACGCAGATATTGAGGACGTTGGTCAGACCGTAACTGTTAAAATCCCGAAAATCGGAACAAAGGCAAGCATTGACGACAAAAAGGAATTCACAGCTAACGGAGATATTACCATTGATGATGTTGTTTCCTACAAGAACCTGACAGTCGGAAAAGAATACACAATCAGCGGTGTGCTTATGGACAAAGCAACAGGCAAGGCATTTCTTGTTGACGGCAAAGAAGTTTGTTCCGAAGTAATATTTACAGCAGAAAAAGCAAGCGGAAAAGTGACAGTTTCATTTATCTTTGACGGCTCTGCAATTACCAAAGACACAGATATTGTAGTATTTGAAACCCTGTATCATGATGGAACGGAAATTGCCGTACATGCTGACATTGATGACAAGGATCAGACTGTAACAATTTATCCGCAGCCTGAACCTAAAAAACCGCAGACAGGCGACAATTCAAATCTCGGTTTTTACATCGGCTTAGGTTCTGTTGCTGTCGGCGGTTTGATTGCGTTTCTCATCATCAAATTCAAGAAGAAAGATGAGGACGATGAATAATGCTCAGGGCGTATATCTGTTCGCCTTTGGGCGGAAATGTATCTGCAAATATTGAAAATGCAAAACGATATGCCCGATATGCGTTAGAGTGCGGTATGGCTCCGTTTATACCGCATTTTTACGCCCTGATTTTGAATGATGACAATGAAGAAGAAAGAAACCTCGGAATGCTTGCCGGATTTTCTATGCTGTGGGTTTGCGATGCAGTCTGGGTTTTCGGTGATGAAATAACCGAGGGCATGAAAACAGAGATTCGCTTTGCCGAGAAGCTGAACATCAAAGTCAGGTATATATCGGAGAATGATTTAAGAAAATCGGAGGTAAAAAGTTTGAAACAAAAACTAACGATATTTCTGAAAAGGAGCATGACAAAAAGACCGTCTGAGAGGCGGTCAAAAAAAATATGAGAAGCCACTACTGTTAATGTGTTGGAAGAACCAATGGGTCAAGGACATAACCCATATTTGCGAGGATTGAGATTGCTTGCACTTGTGAAATAACACGAGCCGACGGGGGACTTTCATCCTTATGGTAAAGAGTAGGATTGTACGGCTCGTTCTTGGCAAGGATGTTGAAGATAGCAGTTAGAAGTTTTCTTGCAATAGCAACTTTGGCTTTTTGTCCGCCTCTGCGTTTTTTGAGAGCCAAATACTTTTCCCGAATTTCCGGGTGTTTTTCACTTCTGCTTGAAGCGATGGCAATCTGAATCAAAAGAGGTTTCAGATAAGCGCCGGATTTACCGATCCGAGTAGTCTTTTTCTTGCCTGCACTTTCATTGTTTTGCGGAGTGAGACCTGCCCACGAGCAAAGTTTTTTGGAAGTTTCAAAAACCGACATATCGACGCCGATTTCAGCAATTATGCGAATCGCAGTAAAAACATCGTTGATCCCCGGAACAGTCACGAGTAAATCAATTTGTGAAGTATACTTTTCGGCAATGCCGAGGATTAGCGATTCAAGCTCTGCTTTTTGACGGTCAAGAGACTCCATATGACTACGGATAATTTTCAGTTTCTCAGCTTGTTCGTATGAGAAAACACCGTCAACAGCTTTTTGGATTTTGTCAATGGGTGTACGGCATCGCCCGTGAACAAAAGGCGTTACGTCGAAGCTTTCTCCCGGATGTTCAAGCAGCTGCGTAGTGATGGCAGAAGCGCTCTTTCCAAACACATTTGTAAATACATCATCAAGCTTAAAATTGGAAACGGTCAAACAGTTTTGCGCTCTGTTCTTCTCGCCGGTTGTGTAAGAGGAAAGCTTAACCCAATAACGGCAGAGGTCACGGAGCTGACGAATATCGCGAGGGGGAATGAAGCTTCCGTTCACAAGATCGTGTTTAAACAAATCGGCAATCCACTGAGCATCCTTCTTGTCGGTCTTTTTGCCCTTAATTGCCTTTACAAATTTCGGATGACTGACAACGACATTACAAGTGTCCTCTAAAATGTTGTGTATCGGAAACCAATATTTACCCGTGGATTCCATACAAACATCCTTGCAGTTGTTGTCTGTAAGCCAAGCCTTTAACATTCGCAGTTCCTCTGTATACGTGGAAAATCTGCGAGATTGGTACTCTGTTACGCCCTGAGCGTTCGTAGTGGCAATACAGGCAATTACAAAATCCCTGTGAACATCCATTCCGCAACAGATCGGATATACAATTTTCAGTCTACCCATCAGGTGCCCTCCCTTAAAAGATTTGTGAGAAGCCATTGACTGGACATCCGGATAAAAACGAGTTGCGTTTTTACAAAGATAAGTTTACAGGCTCAAAGTCCTACATGTTGGTGCTTGAACAGATGTCCGACGACCTATAAATGAGCGCGGTTACACGGATGCACCGCACCTACCTCCACGTGTTCTGTAGTGTAACTTCTCACCTGAAAATTGTATCACAAATATGTTAAAAATTCTAAGCGATTCGGCATCAACCGTTTTATTCCTTGTTGGTGCCTTTCGCAGAAAGGTATGGTTATAAATGATAAAATCAAGAAAAATTGAGTTATTGAAGTGGATATCAGGAATATCAGTAATACTGTTGATGCTCGGAATATCGGCAGTAACAGTCTTTGCCGCAGGAGATGTATCATCAGCCATTGAAAGCACATGGACGGCGGCTCAAACACAGATAAAAAGCGTTGTAAATAATGTTGTGTTCCCTGCAGTAGATATGATTCTTGCAATACTTTTCTTTGTTAAACTTGCTATGGCGTATATGGATTACCGCAAGCACGGACAGTTTGAGTTCACCGCGCCTGCAATTCTTTTCGGCTGTCTTGTGTTTTCTCTGACGGCACCGCTATACATCTGGACAGTCTTGGGATAAATAAAAAGGAAAATGTAGAATAGAAAATTTATGTCGGGAAGTTGGCTTTTAAAATAAAGCATAGCTTTCCGACAATTTTACATTTACAAACGGAGGTGATTAGCCATTTTTGATTGGTTAGGAGATTTCATCGGCGGTATCGGGAACGCCATAGGCGGTGTGTTCGACTTTCTCGGTGAGCAAATCTCAAATGCTATATGGAACACGATGTTACAGTGGTTCTACGAAACGATTTACAACGCTGTTGCAGACTTTTTTACGATGATGGGTAATATGGGTGCAGATGTGTTTGACCTTGAATGGGTACAGGCAACAATAAACCTGTTTACGCTGTTCGGCTGGGCGTTATTTGTCGCAGGCACTGTTGTTGCCGTGTTCGATGTGGCAATAGAATATCAGAACGGCAGAGCAAACATAAAGACAACTGCAATTAATGTGCTTAAAGGTTTCTTTGCCTGTTCGCTGTTCGGTGTTGTACCTGTGGAACTGTATAAATTCTGCATCAGCCTGCAAAACACATTCTCAAAGGATTTGTCATCCATAATGGCGGGACAGCAAAGCATTGATTTAGCCGGACAAAGCACAAGTGTTTTAGAGGGCAGTTTTGCAGTAGCAACACAGACAACATTCGGCTTGCTGAATCTTTTATGTATGATAGCCTTTGCCTACTGCGTAATAAAAATATTTTTTGCGAACATCAAGCGTGGAGGAATTCTGCTCATACAAATGGCGGTAGGTGCGTTGTATATGTTCAGTGTTCCGAGAGGTTATCAGGACGGCTTCAATCAGTGGATGAAACAGATAGCGGCGTTGTGCCTGACGGCATTTATGCAGACAACTCTGCTGTTCCTCGGGTTGCTGACCTTCCCCGGCAATATGCTTTTGGGACTTGGAATAATGCTTGCATCAAACGAAGTTCCGAGAATTGCACAGCAGTTCGGACTTGATTCATCAGTTAAGGTGAATATGACAAGCATTGTTCACGCAACTACAACTGCTGTGAACCTTACGAGAAGTGTTGCAAGGGCGGCTAAATAACTTAGTGCCAATGTTCTACTCCACTTATGTTGCGTAGAACATTACTGCTTTTTAGCGTAAAATTTCCGCTAAAAAGCAGAGGAGCAATGCTCCTTGGCACAAGTTGCAATCTATCGCAAAGTTCTAATCAAACAAGCTTGTTAGAACTTTGCTCCGATTTAAAACGAAAGGAATTTAAAGATTATGACCACTTATTTATATCCGCAGAACCTCAAAGCTACCGCCAATCTGTGGCTGTGGAGCTTACGGGATTTTGCAATTATGAGCATAGCGCTGTTGTTGTCGGTGTTGATACTTGCACAGACAAGAATAATACTTCCGCTTGCGGTAACTCTCTGTTTCGGATTTTTGTCAATAAGGCTTGAAGATACAACAATTCTTGATTTCATACGCTATGCCGTAAAGTATTTTATATCAACTCAACAGATATATTTCTGGGCAGAAAGGGGCAAATAAATGAAGAACAAGCAGAAAAAAACAAAACAAAAAGGCAAATCAGTTCAGGACTTGCTGGGCATAAAAACCTTTACGAAAAATGGTTTAAAGGTCGGCAAGGAAGAATTTATTTTCTATATGGTTCAGCCTACAAATATTTCTGTGCTTTCCCACACGAATATCGAAATCAAAGTGCGCCACCTGATGATGGTGCTTTCTGCTGTGCCGGATATTGAGATCACCTGTACCGATTCCTGCGAGTGCTTCGATACGAACAAAAGCTATATCAAAGGCAGAATTGAAGCTGAACAGAATGATAAGGTCAGAAAAATATTGAATAAGGATCTGGATTTTCTCGACAGTATTCAGACCGAAACCTCAACCGCAAGACAGTTCCTGTTCATTGCAAGGTGTAAATCTTCAAAATCCGAAAATGTTTTGCAGAAAGCAAACAGAGTTGAGAAGATTATTTCAGACCAAGGCTTTGAAGTTACAAGAATGAAGAAAGCCGACATCAAGCGTTTTCTTGCAATATATTTTGACGCAAGTATGAACGGCGATTTGATACCCGATTATGACGGCGAGCAGTTTTTTGAAAAGGAGCAGACATATGAAGAAACATAAAGAAAAAATCAAAATAGGAATTGTGATTGGCGTATTTTCTGTTGTTATAATTGCCTGCCTGGTTTCAATATTCTCACAGGTGTATACGGAGTACAAAGAGAATGAAAGTTTTAAAAACCTTGCAGAAATTGTTACTGAGGAATCGACAGGTAATGATACTGAAAAAGAACAATTCATAAATCCAAATTTATTAAAAGTCAGTGATTGTGATAATGATGTTCAAGACGAATCGTCTATGTATTTCACGACATATTACGAACCTCATTCAATATCGGAACTCATTTCGATGAATTCCGAATGCTTCGGCTGGATCAACATATCAGGAACAAACATAAACTATCCTGTTATGCACACACCCAGTAATCCGCAGAAGTATCTGAATAGGAATTTTTACGGTGAGTACAGCTATAGCGGTACACCGTTTCTTGATGCAAGGTGTTCAGCCGACAGTACCAATCTCATAATTTACGGACACCATATGAACAACGGCACAATGTTTGCAGACCTTTGCAACTATACCGATTATTCTTATTTTACAGAACATCCTATAGTTGTGCTTGAAACGAAAGACGGGGCATTTGCTTATTCCGTCTTTTCTGTTATGAAAGTAAAATCCGATGATGATTGGTACAGATTCACAGCAGCAGGAACAGAAAAATCATATGAAAAGAAAATATCGTATGCAAAAGAGAAATCCATATACGACACAGAAATCACACCTGTTTACGGTCAGCAGATTTTAACGCTTTCGACCTGTTACGGATACAATCAGGATAACCGCATACTTGTGTTGGCAGTCCGAAATTAAAGGGGGTAAAAATTATGGGACTATTAAAAAGAAAACCAAAGGTGCTCACACCTGAACAGGCAGAGGAAATCTACACCAAAGATTTCTTTGATATGATTCTGCCGTCAACAATAAAATTTTTCACCGATTATTACATTGTCGGCGACTCGTACCGCAGTGTATGGGCGGTTCGTGAATATCCGCCGAGCACGGAAGAACAGGCAATACTCTCACAGCTTGCAGACAGAAACGGAGTAACTCTCCGCATCTATCACAGACTTGTGGAGAGTATGGAACAGCGTAAAATCATACAGAACGCAACACGCAAAAACAAACTCAAATCAAGCGGTAATGATGTAAACGAAACCATTGAAGCACAGGGCAACTTGCAGGATGTTGTCACGCTGATGGCAAACTTACGAAAAAACAAAGAACCGTTATTGCATTGTTCTGTGTTCATCGAACTTAAAGCCAAAAGCAAACAGAAATTAAAAGAGTTGCAAACTGATATTGCAATGGAGCTTACTCGCTCAAAAATTGAAGTTGACCGTCTGACTTTAAGACAGAAAGAAGGCTTCTTGTCGGTGAACCCCATAGGTTCAAATCAATTCGGAAGTTTGTATGAGCGTGTTCTGCCTGCTTCATCTGTTGCAAATCTGTTTCCGTTTAATTTTTCAGGTAAGACAGACCCTAACGGCTTGTATATCGGGCGAGATAAGTACGGCACGAATATTCTCGTTGATTTTGACCGCAGGACTGAGGACAAGACAACGAGTAGCATCCTTATTCTCGGAAACAGCGGTCAGGGCAAAAGTTATCTGCTCAAATTGATTTTGACAAACATCCGAGAAAGCGGAAAGAAAATCTTATGCCTTGACCCCGAAGCGGAGTATGAGGATCTGACAAATGCCCTCGGCGGTTGCTACATTGATTTTATGTCGGGCAAATACAAAATCAATCCGTTAGAACCAAAGGATTGGGGTGATGCAAATGAAGAAGTTGACTCCAAAACACCCGAACCGTTCAAGCGTGTTACCCGATTATCACAGCACATTGCATTTCTAAAGGACTTTTTCAGAACCTACAAGGATTTTACTGACGCACAGCTTGATACAATCGAAATCCTGCTTATGAAGCTGTATGCAAGGTTTGGAATTACCGATGCAACCGATTACAGCATAAAAAAGCCTACTGATTTTCCTGTGATGAGCGATTTCTATGACTTGTGCGAAGAAGAATATATGACCTACGACCACAAGCGAAAGTATCTTTATACAGAAGAAATCTTGCAGGAGGTTTGTCTGGGTATTCATTCAATGTGTGTGGGTTCTGAAAGCAAATACTTCAACGGTCACACGAATATCACCGATGACAAATTTCTGTGTTTCGGAGTTAAGGGTTTGCTTGACACTAACAAAAGACTCAAAGACACAATGCTATTTAATATTCTGTCGTATATGAGCAACAAACTTCTTGACGAGGGAAACACCGTTGCATCAATAGACGAGCTTTATTTGTTTTTGTCTAACCTCACCGCCATTGAGTATATCCGCAATGCAATGAAACGTGTACGTAAGAAAGATTCAGCAGTAATTCTTGCCTCGCAAAATATCGACGATTTTCTGATTCCAAGCGTTAAGGAATATACCAAGCCGCTGTTTTCAATTCCAACCCATCACTTCTTATTCTTCCCCGGTAATATCAATCCTAAAGATTTTCAGGATGCACTGATGGTTGAACCGAACGAATATGATTTAATAAAATTCGGTGAGCGAGGAACTTGCCTGTATAGGTGCGGAAACGAAAGGTATCTGCTTCTTGTTCAGGCTCCCGAATACAAAGCAGAGATTTTCGGCAGTGCAGGCGGCAGATAAAATTTTGTATTGATAGAATTCTTTATTGATGTTACAATAGTAATAAAACGAAAGGATGGATAAAAATGAGAAAATCTGAAATAGTTGGAAAATTTGGTGAGACATTTGTAGCATCTTTACTATATAATTTGGGGTATAAAGTTGATATGATTGACGAAAATGGTATTGACTTAGCTTGTTATAAAGAAAATAAAAAGTATGGTGTTTCGGTAAAATCAAGAAATATTCAGTTTAATACAAATAACAGTATTAATCTTACTTTTAATGATATTGTCCATACTTATAATGAATCAAAATTAAGAGATTTAGAACCTGCATATGCATTTGTTGTTGCAAATTTATCAAGAATTGATGTTTTAATTGTAACACAAGAGTATGTGTTTGAAAATATGTTTTCATCTGTTGATAATGTTAACAATATTAATGAATATATGGACAAGTACACTAGTAAAAAAGAAAAGGGTTCTACTAAAAGTGTTTCAACAACTTTAGCTTCAAAAAATGATTGGAAAAGTTTACTCGGAAAGCACGGCGTGATTTTTGCAAATTGTTATCAGGTATAATACTGAATAATAAATTGAAGAAAAATACTTTAATGAAGTCAACTATTCATTTATTGTTATGAATAGTTGGCTTTCTGCTTTTTTGAAAGAAGGCGAGTTTCAATGAGTGCAACCATAGGTGCGGCACTGAAGAAAATAGCAGTTGCACTGCTCACAGATAAAAAGGTAATAAAAACAATAGGCGGTATAATAATCGGCATAATCATAATTGTGGTTATGCCGATTATTGCTGTTGTGTCAGTTTTCAACGGCAGTATGAATATCGATACCGACAAACTCAATCAGGCTATACAAGAAAACATTTCAGCAGAGCAGATGGAAAATTTACAGCTTATCAACAACACTATGACAGAGGTTGAAAATCAACTCAAAAGCAAGAAACTGTCCGACTATAACATGCAAGCAGAGGTTATCTATCTGTTTTCCCTGTCCGATAAATCCAAGGAAAATGATTTTGTCAAAAACTTTGTTTCCTGTTTCAAGAAGAATCAGTCTGATGAGGATTTGGTAAATGCAGTCAATCAGAAATTCGGAACGGAGATTAAGTATGACGAGTTTCAGAAGATGATGCAGTCAATCAAGGGCGCTGAAATCAGCATCGCAGGCTTTACGGACAAAACAACGAAAAACAACCTCGACCTTGTCAAGTGGTGCGAGAACGCATACAAAAACGGCTGGGGTTATGTTTACGGCGGTTACGGTCAAGTCTGCACAAAGCAATATCTCGACCAACAGGCAAGTCTGTTTCCCGGCAACAATGAGGCTGGCGGTGAGATGAGAAAGGTCGGTGAAAAATGGCTCGGCAAGAGAGTCTGCGACTGCATAGGCTTGATAAAATCCTACGCTTGGTACAATGCTGACAGCGGAGAAATTGTCGCAGGCTCAAACGGCTTTACGGATTGCGGAGCAAATTCAATCTGGAGCAGCGTTACAGAAAGCGGACCGATTTCAACTATGCCCGACACACCCGGCCTTGCTGTTTGGATGGACGGTCACATAGGTGTGTATATCGGAAACGGAGAAGTTATCGAAGCACAAGGCACCGCTTACGGAGTTGTCAAAACTCAGCTCTCAGGACGAAGCTGGACGAAGTGGCTGAAGATTCCAAACATCAAATATATTGATAAAAACAAAAAGTGAGGAGTGATTGAATTGAAAAAATCAAGTATCAGCATTATGTATGACGATGAAAAGTTGTCTGCAATCAGGCTGTATATGTCACAGCGTGATTTGGATTTCAAGGAAGAGCTTGAAAAATCTGTGGACGCTCTGTACGCAAAATATGTCTCTGCAAATGTCAGGGAGTTCATTGATATGAAAGATTCACAGGTAAAAACACCCAAGCCTAAAAAGCCAAAGCCACAGGAAGAAAATACCGAGGTGGTAACTTGAAAAATCAGAATTTCGGAATAGAAATTGAGATGACCGGCATCACTCGCAGTACTGCGGCGAAAGTGATTGCCGGTTATTTTCATACAGACGCAACTCATGTCGGCGGTTGCTACGATGCGTATTCTGTTCGTGATAATGACGGCAGAATGTGGAAGATTATGCGTGACGCAAGCGTTAGATGTGAAAACCGTTCGGGACAGAATGCAAGCTCTCTGTACTCGGTAGAGTTTGTCACTCCCATTTGTAACTATGATGATATAGAAACTATACAGGAGCTTGTCAGAAAGCTTCGTGGCGCAGGAGCGAGAGTCAACTCAAGCT